>Ga0207961_1000137_pt1 | contig 21283 bp, 36 predicted proteins | sample Knorr_S7_td_250__FD_185596 | JGI IMG/M metagenome (GOLD analysis project Ga0207961, IMG submission 185596) | Marine microbial communities from Southern Atlantic Ocean transect - Knorr_S7_td_250_ad_252m_LV_B (SPAdes) (version 2) | ecosystem: Environmental > Aquatic > Marine > Oceanic | place... | reverse complement strand
TTTGTCCTTTACCATCTGTTCAATTTTTGAGCGTCTAATACTAACTAAAGCAACTTCTAAACCACTGAAATATCCAGAAAGACCTATCATTGCAATTAATGCTGCAATTTCATATTCTAATTGCAATTTTTAGTACCTCTTAAAATTAAATTTATGAATTTGCTAAACGTCTTCATTTAGAATAGAAACAACCTCATTTCTGTATACCAACAACAGCATAGGGAGTCTATTAAGGTTTAAGATTTATAAAAATTGAGTTTATTCATTTTGTGCGTAATTTTAGCTTCTTGGAGGTTTGGCAAATTTGTTAGTTGAGTCATTATGATAATCAATTGGAAGTAGTGGTTCTTTTTGCCTACCTGTCAATATACCTACAACAGTGTCATCATTTTTCATTATTTCTTCATCTACTAGTTTTTTTATGCCTGCAACTGTTGCACCAGATGCCATCTCACAATCAAAACCATTCAAACCAACAACTGACATTCCGTCAAGCATTTCTTTATCTGATACTTGAATTACACATCCATTAGTAAACTCTAATGCACGTAAACCTTTAGCCATGTTTGCTGGTTTTCCTATTTGTATTGCAGTAGCCTTAGTTTTTGGTCCTAGGTTATTTTCTTTCATATGATCGTAATACTTGTCTACTAAATCTAAATTTGGGGCACCATTATTCCAACGTAATTCTTCATTTTCAAATTTACCATTATAGAGATTGTATAGTGTATTTGCACCTTCAGCATTAACTACTGCAATCTTTGGGATTTTTTTGATCCACCCCCAATTGTACAATTCAATTAGGCATTTACCACAACTTGAAGTATTTCCTAATGCACCACCAGGATAAACTATCCAATCTGGAACTTCCCATTCTAAAAATTCAAGTGCCCTAAGTGGAATTGTTTTTTGACCTTCAATTCTAAAAGGGTTAACAGAATTAACAGTGTAACTTCCTTCTTCATTAGCTGCATCAAGTGATTTTGTAAACGCATCATCAAAATTACCAGCAACCTTTATCATCTGTGTTCCAAATTGATATGCTTGACTTAATTTTCCTGGTGCTATTTGACCATCTGGAATATAGACATCACATTCCATATTTTCATTAGCAGCAAACATTCCAGCAGATGCGGAAGTGTTTCCAGTAGATGCACAAATGATTTTTTTTGCACCGGTCATTTTAGCATGAGTTACAGCTGATGCCATTCCATTATCCTTGAATGAGCCACTTGGATTGTAACCTTCTGGCTGTAACATAAGACTATCATTACTAATTCCAACAAAATTTGATACCTTAGACATGTGATATGGTTTTGACTGTCTTCCTTCTGCACCATCTAATGAAACTAAAAATTTTGAACATTGTTCTAGTTCCTCAGTTTCAATCTCGGTAAAATTCAGTAGTTCTCGAAACCTCCATACACCACTTTCGTTATAGATGCTATCTCTGGAACGTCTTTGATAGAAAATTTCTTTTAGTTTAGTTGAAGGGTTTTGTTCATATTCAACATCTAAAAGAAATCCACACTTTTCACATTTAATATGCCTAGAAATAATGGGGTATGTTTCCCCACATTTTGGGTTTATGCATAAAAGATGTGCACTTTGTTTCATTCAGACTTTTTATGGTTGTAAGTAATTTAAAGGAATAATTATCAAAAATATCTCAAATTGAGTTAACATAGATTACTGAAATTTTTCATCACGAGTTTTATCTTAACCAAAGATTTACAACTGAAAAACATCTTGAACAAAACATGCGTGAAACAAATGAATATTTTAAAGGAATTCTAAATAAGATACTTGATTCTTATGCAATTATTGAAAATTTAACTGATAAACCATCTGATCTTCAAGTATTGAAGATTGAAATGGCTAAAACTATGGGTTTTTTTACAATTATCCATAGAAATCTTAGAAAAATGGATGATAAGACACATGAATTTTCCATACTACAAAAAATTGTTGGTGGATATTTAGAAAACTATGATTTTTCACGTGAAATTGATTTACTTTTGAAAACATACTCTGAGGATCAGTCTAGAGTTAAAAATATTAAAATTTCAATTTTAAGATCATTAAAGAATGATCAGTTAATTGAAAAAATTTATGACATATCAAAAAAACTCTGAAATATTTTAAAAACTACTTCTTACGTTTTTTTGAGATTTTGGAATCTTTCTCTTTAATTTGTTTATCAACCTCTGATTTTTTTTCTTCAACAGCCTTGAATACTTCCTGAATTACTCCGTCTAAGTGACCATCAGAAACTTCTGGTTCAACAGCAGTTGCAATTTCATTGATCACGGCTGATGTTTGTGAACTAAGTTGTTCAAAATTCTCTGGGTCTGCATCTGCCATTGATGCATAAAGTGATTTTAAATTGTCAGCTTGACTAAGTACCTGATCGGTTAATGTCACTTTGTATTTAGTATCGTTTACAATAATGTCTTTTGTTATCATATCCATGTGTGAAAATTTGGTTCTTATAAGTTTGATATGTAAAATTTTAGGTTAGAAAATAATAAGGTCCAATGCAGCGGCATCACTAATTAATGGAGTGTGTCTTGAATTTACAACGTATCCATTTTTGATGTCTTTTGTTGGGACCCATCTGTTTGTTGACGTATAATGTCTTTTTTCGACTAGTTCTTTTTCCACTGCTTGTATATCTAATTCACCTTCTTCTACTTTTTGGGTTTCAAGATGTTTAATTGTAATCAAAATTTTATTTATTTTGACTCGATCACCAAATTTCCACTGTGATGGTGCAGTTTCATCAGAAACTTCAAGAACCTTTATCTTCATTTCTTTTTTACCTAATGCATCACGACTGATTAGCATACGTTCATCTATAAAATTCTCAAAACTCATATAAAATTTACATTTTTAATCAGTAATAAAGCATGTGTAAATTAATTCATGGTTCTAAAAATTTTTGATGCCTAGAATTAAATGGCATTTGATAATCATTTAATTTTAGTTTAACTTTTTCCCCATCATTTAATCCATAAACACTGCCATCATATTTACAAACAATATTGTTTAATGGTTGTTTACTGTCCCAGATTTTATAATATTCCCTTAGTTCACGTTTTTCATATTCACCTTTACCAATTCTTTTTTTAGACAAAAATTTGAAAGCAAAAATTACTTTTCTATTATTGTAAATTGTAAAATTTTCAGTCCAATTCATACATCTGGTAATTTGATCAAATGGAACCATTAATGATGTACCAGTACCTGATTTTGCCTCAATTGTAAAGATCTTACTTTCGTGATTATTAACACATAGTATGTCTGGTAATGCAACACTAGGAGACCCAAGCCTAAATGCCTTCCATGAATCTAATGCATTAAATCGTTTTACTAATGTGTCCTCCCATTGATAGCCACGCTGTCGGCGAGTTTGTGATATTCTACGATTCTCTATATTTTTAGCAGTTAATCTCTGCCTTTGAACAACGTAACCACTTTTTGGAATAGTCTTTGATCGCATATTGCTAATTATTACTGGATGATATAGAAGAGAAGGTTATAATGAAATGACCATATGTTTAGTTTAATTAGAAATTATTTCAAAAATGAATTCAGGTGTTTTGTTATATGAGCAATTTTTTAATTCAACTTTTTGCTCTGCTTTAGGTATTTTATTTCCTATTATTTTTCCCATGATCCTAAGATTTTTTTCTACTTCAACTAATCCAAAATAATCATTATTTTTTTTAGAAAATTCTATAATTTTACCAATATTATTTGCATTACGCCATATTGTATTATTATGACAGATGTTACAAAAATCTGATGCTGGCCATACAACTTGATTGCAAGTAGTGCATTGACTTATCACAAAGTTACCAACTTTTAATTCATTTTCAAATTTATTCATGATTCTAATATTAGTACAGTGCTTGATGTTGCTGCTGCAGACATATTATGTACTAGGCCTTTATGTGCATTAGTGATTTGTCTTTTTTGTGCATTATTTTGTAATTGTTGTGTAATTTCTATAATTTGTGATATTCCAGTAGCCCCTAAAGGATGTCCAGCACCTATTAGTCCTCCCCTAGGATTAATTTTTCTATTCTCTGTATTGAAAAGATTTCTAACAAATTCTGAAGCTCTGATCTTCTTTGTTAAGCCTAAATCTTCAACTGCCATTAATTCACATACAGAAAACGCATCATGAATTTCAGCAACATCTATCTCATTGGGATTAGTATTAGACATGGAATATGCATCGTTAGATGCAGACACTGTGCTAGAAAGTGTAGTAAGATCATTTTTGGTGAAACTTGCTGAATTTGTTTTTTGTCCAATCCCTGAAATCCATACTGGAGTATCAGTGAATTTCTTTAGAATATCTTCAGATGCTAATAAAATAGATGCACTTCCAGAACATGGGTATGAACAATCTAATATTCGCAGATCATCTGTTATTATTTTTGAATTCATAATTTGCGAAATTGTGTATGGCTCGTGTGAATATGAATTAGGATTATCAATAGCCTGCCTATGATTTTTTGCTGAAACTATAGCCAATTCTTCTTCAGTTGTACTGAATTTTCTTTTATGTGCTTTTGTGAACATAGAACCCCAGTAAATTGGATGATTAAATTGGCCACGGGATTTATCCCATTCAAGTACTTGGCCAGGATTGCCAATTACATCTCCCCCGGTAACTAAAATTACATCCGCCAATCCTGATGCAATATATGAAAATGCAGAGATGACAGCATTTGTTCCAGAACTACAAAGATGTTCAATTGTATGTGAGATTTTGGGTTTTATTCCAGTAAGTTCTGAGAGAATTGCGCTAAGATATTTAGAATTATCATTGGTTGATACCAATACACCATCAATAAGATCTTGTGATAAGTTGGGTGTTGTTTGAAACACTTGTTTTGTAGATTCTAACAATAATTCTTCAATAGGGATATCATTTTTTGAAAATCGTGTACTGCCATATCCTGCAACTCCAATTTTTTTCAACTATTCATCACCAAAAGTATTTACTAGTGTATCAAACGATGTTTCAACATTATCTATTGGGTTAAATTGTATTATTGGTAAATCTATTCCTGTGTCTCGAAATTTTTTCAATTGATGTAGTGATTCAGTTGGAGTACCAGAAATACATAGATCTTTTACCATTTTGTCAGTAACAAGTTTAAAATTATTTTTCAACCCCGAAGTTGTATACTCATTATAAATATTCTCTACTTCATTTTTGTATCCATTATTAGAAAGAAACGTACGATATATTTCTCCAACTGAAATATAAAATGCAAGTGTTTTCTTAGCACGTTCAACTGCTTTTTCAGAATCCTCATGCACACATGTAATTATTTGCAGAGTTGAATCAATTCGTCTATTTTTTTGCATGATTTCTAATGTTGATTTAATTTCATTTTTTGGTCGTAGATAGAAAATCACCCCATCGCCAATTTCCCATGCTAAATTAATCATTTTTTGGTTTACTGCAGCCAAGTAAATTGGTATATTTACCCTAGGTGGCTTGATTAACAGTGAAAAATTTTCAAGTGAAAGTAATTTCCCAGAATAATTAATTTTGTTACCAGTTAATGCTAGACGAATAATTTCTATGTATTCTTTCATTCTTTGTACTGGATTAACAAATTTTTTACCATGAAATTGTTCTACAATTGATTTAGTACTAGTTCCTAGCCCAAGAATTAGCCTTTCGTTAGATATTGTATCAACTGTTGCTGCTCCCATTGCAATTTGTGTGGGGCTTCTAGAATAGATATTAATTATTGACGAGCCAATTTTTGAAAAATTATTTTCTAAACTGGCTGAGGATAACATGGAAAAATTTTCCATTCCCCATGTTTCGGGGATCCAAATTACATCAGGTTTAATGATGTTTAATTTTTTTGAAAATTGTAGAATTTGTTTAACTGTTAGAAGTGACCCTAAGCTATATGATATTCTCATTATAATCAATATTTGAAAAACTTTGAATATTTTTTTAATTTTATGTCATTTGAACAAAGTTCAATATCTTTGTGCGAATCAATTGAATGCCATAGAACATTTTTGAATTTCACTGTATGTAATAGATTATTTTTAGCAAGTTTAGGAAAAACTATACTTTCCAAACTACCTTTTTTTGGAAGGATTTTTCTAATTTCAGAACTAAGATGATAAACACCTGGATTCATCCATACATCTTCAACATCAGATTTTTCATTAAAGGCAATTATTTTTGAATTTTTAATTTCCATTGTACCAAATTTTGTCTTTAATTCATTAGCAGCAATTGTATTTGGTTTTTTTAGAATTTTTCTTAAATCTATGTTTGTTACAACATCTCCATTTATCACAACAAATGAATCATCTAAAATTTTTTCTGCTGCCTTTTTAATTGCGCCTGCTGTTCCTAAAGGAGCTCTTTCTATTGAAAATTCTATCTTACAGTTAAAATTCTTCTTTTTTTTAAGAAAATTTTCTATTTGTTTTGATTTGTATCCACTACAAATTATAATATCAGTAATTCCAAATTTTTTGAGATATTTGATACTACGTTCAATTAATGGTAAATTATTAATCAGAATCAATGGCTTTGGAATTTTGTCTGTTATAGGACGTAATCTTTTACCTCTCCCACCTGCTAAAATTAATGCTTTCATACGTGTCAATTTTTGTTTCTGAATTAAAACTTATTTGATCATTTCATATTATGTCAAATGTTGCTATTCCAAAGTAATACCCAATCATGACCATTGTAATACTCCATCCACATGAACCTAATAATGTGTAAATTAGAAATTTTTGAACTCGCATCTTTAGTAACCCCGCTGGAACTGAAATCATTTCTCTAAATACTGGTACCATTCTTCCAAAAAGCACTGCTTTATCCCCATATTTTTGAAACCACTTTTCAACACGCTCAAGTTTTTTTTCTGACACTTTTACTTTTTCTAGATATTTTAGTAATGCAGTTCTACCAAGTTTTAGTGCAATAAAATATATCATGCTAGAACCTATTGAAGCACCAACTCCACCTACAATTCCAAGTAAAATAACTTCTCCAAGACCTAAACCATTTTGTGATGCAATATAACCTGCAGTAGGAAAAACTGCCATTGTTGGAATTGGTGGAATAATTGTTTCAATCAATGCAGCTAAAAATACCCCAAGGTAAAGATACTCTGACAATAATTCAGAGATCCATTGTATTATAGCTTGTAATTCACTCAATGTTTTCCTTCTCAGTCATGTAGTAATGTAATTCAGTATAGCACTCTTTGCAAAATTCTTCAAACTCTGTATGCTCACAGTCATAGGCACTTTTAACATTCATTCCACATTTCTTGCAAATAACCATAAATTCAATTAAAGTTAGGATTTTTTAATCTTGATTGCGCCTAGTGCAAGTTGTATTATACCTGGTGCAAAAAGCATGACGACTGAACCTACAGGGTCTCTATCTGCACTTTCTGGAGATGGATTTGCAACTACTGCAATTCCTCCAATTATAATTAAAATTCCAGCAATAACTATCATCATTCCTAATCCTTTTGACGGCTCCTTTAATGAAATGAAAAATCCAATAATTGGAAGAATTAATGCTGGTGCACCTAATCCAATTCCTCTTTGCATATCATTTAATGGTAAGAATCCTTCTTTTGCTTCATTACCCATTGATACTGCAACATCAGCACCATAAGCAACTAACAATCCTATTGCAATTCCTGTTATGATTAATGCTGCTTTTAGAGCCATGTTTGAAATGAGAAATCAAGTATTAATAAAGCATTAGATGGACTCTGTAGAATAAATCATGCTGGTATAATTTTAATTGAATCAGATAGAATACTAACACGTTCTAGTAGCTTTTCCATTCCTAAATTATTCTTATCAACTAAATTAACATGACCAATCTTCCTTTGTGGCTTTGATTCCAATTTACCATACATCTTCAAAAATGTATTTTCCAAATCTATTGATGGTGATTTGTATACGCCAGTAAAATTACTTGGGCCCAAAATATTGTACATTATCGTATTATGTACTAATTCAGTACTGCCCAATTCTAATCCTAGAATTGCTCTAAGATGCTGCTCAAATTGTGAAGTTTTACTAGACTGTAGTGTGTGATGACCTGAATTATGAACTCTTGGTGCAATTTCGTTGATTAGTACCTGATTATCGTTTGTAACAAACATTTCAATTCCAAAAACACCTGCCCCACGTAAAACCTCCATTGTTTTATGAGCTATTTCCTCGGCATTTTTCGAAATTGTTTCGTTAACTCTTGCTGGTGCAATTGTCATATTAAGAATATTGTCCTTGTGGATATTTTCAACAAGTGGGTATGTTCTAATTTCTCCTGACGTGTTTCTTGATGCAATTACAGACACTTCCATTTTGAAATCAACAAATTTTTCAATCATAAGGGATTGGCCCTCAAATAATTCTAATGCCTCAGGTATTTGGTCTAAAGTACTTATCTTGAAATTTCCTCTACCATCATATGCCCCAGTTCTTGTTTTTAGTAAAACTGGAAGTCCAAATTCATTAATTTTTGATTCTAATTCCTCTTTTGATGTAATCTCTCTAAATTCTGCTACTGGAATATCATTTTTGGCAAGAAATTTTTTTTGAACTAATTTATCTTGAATGATTTCAAGTGTCTCTGGTGATGGATTAATCTCACATGTTTCTTCTAAACTTTTTAAGACTTGACTGTCGCCGGATTCAATTTCATATGTAATTACATCACATTTCTCCGCAAGTTCCTTAATGGCCGTTGCATCTTTAAAATCAGCAACTATTTGCTCAGCACCAACTTTTGATGCAGGACAATTTTTTGTTGGATCCAAAACTATTACGTTTGAAATTTCTGATTTCATATTACTAGCTGCCTCTGTTAGCATCATGCCTAATTGGCCCCCACCAATTATTCCAAGTATTTTACCCATAATGAAAAAAAACACATCAATTACAAATAGTTTCGGAAAAATTGAAACTATTAAAAATGCCATTTGTATTCAGAATATATGGCTAAAAAAAGCAATGTTGGGATTATAATGGGCTCAAGCTCTGATAGTAGAATCATGCATAGTGCTGCAGAAATATTAGACCAATTCAATGTCTCACATGAAGATCAAATAATTTCTGCACACAGAACACCATCAAGGCTTGATACATATGCCAAACACGCAGAAGATTCAGGATTTAAGGTAATTATTGCAGGAGCAGGTGGTGCAGCACATTTACCAGGAATGATTGCATCACATACAGTAATTCCTGTGATTGGTGTTCCAATATTAGTTTACAACGATAAACAGGTGAAGAAATCAGATAATAGTAAATTTTCAGCATTTGGTGGATTGGATTCATTGTTATCTATTTCAGAAATGCCTACTGGTTCACCAGTTGTTACAGTAGGAATTAATAAATCTGCAAATGCTGCTATATACGCATTAAAAATTCTAGCAAATGAAAATTCTGTAATAAAACGTAAATTAAAGAAACATAAATTTGATCAGCATTCTTCTGTGCTTAAAGAATCTGATGAGTTGAAAAAACTTGGCTTGGCAAAATTTGTAAAAAAGAAATTCAAATAAACTATTCAAGCAGTTTGAATTGTATGTTTTTTTCGTTTAGATGTGAAATCAATCTATCAGCTTGGTCTTGATTTTCAGTTTCTAGGCTTAATGTTACGCCTACAGTACCTGCATTAATACCAGAACTTAGTCTATCATGAATAACCTCAACTATGTTTACACTTAATGATGATATTTCATCCACAATTTCTTTTAATGCACCAGGTTTATCTTTTAATGTAATTAAAATTCTTACCATTCTTCCCATATTTGTTAATCCTTTAGCAACAATTTGTCCTAAAAGATACATGTCAATATTTCCACCACACAGAATAGGAACAACCTTTTTGTTTGGTGCAGGTTTTTTACTTAATAGATATGCTAATCCTACTACGCCAGCAGGTTCTACTACTGCCTTTGTTCGTTCCATTAAAAGAAACATTGTTTTGATAATATCAGAGTCATCTACTGTTACAATCTCATCAATTCCTTTATTGATTATATCAAAAGTTATCTTCCCAGGCGTTTTTACAGATATACCATCTGCAATAGTTAATCCACCTTCTATTGTTTCCACATGCCCAGATTCAACTGAATGCTTCATTGCTGGAAAAGCTTTCGACTCAACTCCAATAATTCGTACATTTGGTTTTTTCTCTTTTACTGCTGTGATTATACCAGCTGCAAGTCCACCACCGCCAATTGGAACATAAATCTCATCTACATCTGGGAGTTGCTCTAAAATTTCTAATCCTATTACACCTTGCCCAGATATTATATGTGGATCATCAAATGCATGAATAATTGTGGCTCCTGTCTCATCTGAAATTTTTTGTGCTTTAGCCCATGATTCATCATATGTTAATCCGTCTAAAACTACAGTTGCACCATACCCACGTGTAGCAGCAATCTTTGCTGGAGATGCATTTTTTGGCATTACAATTGTACATGAAATATTTTCTAATGATGATGCAAAAGCAACTCCTTGTGAGTGATTTCCTGCTGATGCTGCAACAACACCATGTTTTTTTTCTTCATCACTTAATGAACTAATTTTATAATATGCACCACGTATCTTAAACGAGCCAGTCTTTTGCTCATATTCATTTTTGAGATAAACTTGAGAGCATGTCATATTGCTAAATGTTTGTGAAAATGTAAGTGATGTTTTTCTTATAACATCACTTTGTGCATTCTCAGCTTTTTCTATATCTGCATATGAAATGGTCATAAAATGTGTCAATTTTTGTATCTGTTTTAAATGTATTTGAAACACTGAGCGTTAGGCATCTAACGCTTCAAAAACTTGATTTATTCTAGTCTCAATTTTTTCTTGTGATTCATCATCAAGTAAATCAAGATCAAATAGGCCTTGTTTTGAATTATTTTCAATATACTCTAAATCAATATTACAAAGACATCCCTCTTCACCATTAACTAATCGCTGTTCATCAATTAGAACTGAACTTGTTTGAAAAGTTTCCAAAAGTAAGTCATCTAATTGGTTTAGTAATTCCTTTTTTTTATTGTTAAATTCTATTGTTTCATTTTCTTGACTACCTTCAATTTTTTCTGATAGTATTTTGGAAAGATTCTCATCATTATAGAATAATTCAAAAAGATTCTGTTCATTAATTTTATCATAACCTAGATCTTGAAGTTTTTGCAGAACTATCTTATTTCCTTCATCAGAATATTTTGAATCTGATGTACTTGTCTTATCAATTATATCAGATAATTCTTTTTGAAGATCTATTACTTTTTGAAGCGGTTTATAGTATAGTAAAACGTGAAACTGAAGAGAGATGTGCATTGAAATAATATGATTTCCTACTCTGATTTCTAATTTTGTAAAAATCCTTCTAACATCATCATTATATGAATATGAAATTCCTTGAGAATTCCAATCATTTAACGAATTGATTATATTATTAAAAAAACTCTCTACATTTTTTGGATCAAATGTATTAACTTCTTTTACTGTACTGTCACCCAACATTACTTTGGTACCAACAGTTTGAGTTGCAACGTTCATTGATTTCAGAAAGTTTTCTTGAATTACTTCATTTCTCTTATTTAGTTTTAAGAAAAATTCATTTTCTGATTTTGAACCTATGCGCATAATCTTCTTTCATATACTCCCTTAAATTTTGTGTAAGTATGAGTTTAATTTCAGAAAATATTATTAAAATGAAAGATGAGCTTGTTAAATTATACACAGGAAAAAGTCACATCCAAGAAATACTTCCCAGGTATAAAACTGATTTTTTACCGATAGATGAAACTCATTTATCACTTTTACATCAATTCATGGAAAACAATCCAATCTACTATGATACAATTGATGTTGAAATATGTGGTATAAAATGTAGAATATTTGAAGGTGACCTAAATCAATTTTGGATTGATAGTATCAAGCATGACACTAGCTATGCACCGTTTTACCCAACTTGGATGCTTTCTGCATATTTTCTTGCATTAGAATCAAGAAATATTGGTTCTTCAGAATTGATTGATGTAGGTTCTGGTGATGGAAGAATTGCATTCTGTGGCAAAATTTTTGGTTTAGAATCATATTCAATAGAAATTGATGAGCATCTTTCAAATTTACAGAGTGAAATTACAAAAAATACCCCAATTAATCTTGCAATAATTAATGATGATGCAACAATGGTTGATTATAATAAATTAAATCTTAACAAACCAGTTTTCTTTATTGGTGGATTACCTGAGAATGGTGAAATGTTAGCTGATTCGATTATTAAAAATATCTTAAATTCATCAAAATTACAAAAAACTGCATGTTTCGCATTAACTGGTACTTTAGCAGAACGAAAATTTGCCAGAAGCCAATCAGACTTTGGTTGGGGCATCAGTACTAGAAAATTCAATCTGACTACTATTAAGACAGTAAATCTACCTACATATTGGACGATGGAACAACCATTCGTCACACCTTATATTTTCACTAAACAATCTTAATGATATATGGAGTCTGAGTCTATCATCTGCCAGCATTGTGGGAAGGAAATTATCATTTATTTTAGTTCTGAATATAATGGAAAACGTGGTAAATGCAAAAGTTGTAATACAGATTTCCCTTTAGAATGAATGTGATTATATGACTGATGATGATGATGCCAGAGCTGAAATTGATAAAAAATATGAAAAATTACTAGCAGCCGCAACAGGGACCGATAATGATAGTATAGAAACAGAAAGTGGTAAAGAAATTGAAACTGAGCCAGAATATCAAAAACCATCAACATCTAATATTGTAGACATGATGCTTGGTAAGAGCTCTACAGGAACACTTGATTCAGAAACAATGATCCTAGAGACGCAAAAACGAATCTGGAGAGCAATAAAACAGGGTGGTGTAGAATATTATGGAATTGTTTCAGAATCAGATGAATTTCTGAGAGAGCATGTTAATGAAAAAATTCCAATGGCCGTCATGTTTGTTGATCTAGTAGGTTCTACAGATATGTCATTATCTTTACCAGAAGAAAAAGTTGCAATGATAGTTAGTTCATTTGCCCAAGAAATGGCGATAGCTGTAAAACAACACAGTGGTTACACCTTAAAATTTGTAGGTGATGCAGTTATTGGTTATTTTATTCATAAAAGTGCGTTAATGGCATCAGATAATGCAATTAGTTGTGCACAAACAATGATAAAAATAATTGAAGATGGGATAAATCCAATTTTAAATAATTATGACTACCCAGATCTTTTTATCAAAATTGGTGTAGATTATGGTGAAAGTATGGTCATGCGTTATGGTAATGACAAAATGAGGTCACATGTAGATTTGTTAGGACCTGTAATGAATATAGCTGCAAAGGTCCAAAACAAAGCAAAACCACAGCAAATTATGATTGGTGAAGACATTTTCAACAAAATACATCCATCTACACAAAAAACCTTTGAGCTGAAAGTCTGGGATGAAGGAAGTTGGAATTATCGCAATAGACACACTGGTAAATTATATCCTGTCTATGCGTCAAAAACTAAACTGTAAAATTTTCAGGACATTCAACATGCTCATAGTGATGTTCGGTAAACTGTTCCTCAATTACATACATGACAATTTTATGTAATTCATTATCATGAATACGCTTGTTACATTTTAAGCACGTTTTTTCATCACTGGATTTCATGTGAGATCCCAATATTTAGATCGCTATAACGATCTCCGATCAGAACAAATTGATTAACAATCAGAACAAATTGATTAAAATCACCAATTACTAATCAAAATACTACTAGTCACGACCAATAAAGTAGAAATAGAGTCAATTCTTAATTCTGACCATGAAGGATATGAAAGAAAAAGAATTTCCATTCTTAAATGAAATAACACCTGATTTTATTAGATTCCCACCTAATAGTAATCCACCTGTAGGATTCAATCATATTCAAAAAATTAAGAACGAGTTCTCAAGTAAAGGAGCATCAATGCTGCCAAAATTACAAGATTTTAATCAACTGTTCAGACAAAAAGCTGATTCATTAGTTAATATGAATTCCAGTATTATTCCACCTGGACACCCACTATTCTCAAGAGAAAATTCAATAATCACATTAAAAGAAGAAAATGATAAGCTCTTAAAAGAAAATTTAGAGTTAAAAAAGAAACTTGATGGAAAATCCAACCAGAGTAAGTAATTTACTCAGTATATCTTAGATATTTCTTAAAAATCACATTCAAACTCTGAATATGAGTATCATCCAGTGTGATATCTAGCTGGATTCGTATTTTTTCAGACATGTTTGATAAGAATAAACGCTCACGACTTTCAAGATAATTTACTGCCTCAGATTTCTGCAATCTATCTATCAAGTCTAAGATTTCTAAATTTGATATTTTGTTCATAATTCTAAACTTTTGATTTTTCGACTTGTTTATTAATTGATTATTTTGGTTTAAAATATGAATAAATCAGATATTAGTAAATGGAATTCTTCATTAGAAAAATATAGGAAACAATGCCAAAAAATAATCTCAGTTTCTAATTCTATTCGTTATGTTGGAATAATAAATGAGTATGGTCGAACCATATCTGGAAAAATTAAGCCTGGTATTAAACCACTATTTTCACCTAATCAAGTCAGAACAGAGTTTTCTGCAATTGCCACAACAACGAAACTTAGAGAAAAATCATTAACTGCAATAGGAAAATCTAACTATGCCATCCTGAACCATAAAAAAGTGATTATATTATTAATACAAAATAAAAAATTAACTTATTATGTCACCTTTAATCAAAAATCAATTCCTACAAAATCAATAATAGAAAAAATTCAAAAAATTTCTACTGCGGGGTAAATCCTACATATCCACTTGTTTGTTCATGTTTCTCAGTAGAAAAATTAGGTTCAAACAAGGAAATCATATAATCATCAGGATCTAAAACAATAGCATTTTTTCCAGACTCTCTTTCTTGTATATCACGAAAAATCTTTACGTTCTTTGATTTTAATTCATCAACTGCAGAATTAAGGTCACCTACTGTAAGTCCGATGAGAACACCATTATCTACAGAAGTACCTGTATGAGGTGCAGTAAGAGACGCTGGGTGTAAACTTAGTACAGCGCCTGTAGTTCCTAAATCAACCCAGTTCCTTCGTTCATTTTTGATTGGCATCCCCAATGTCTCATTATAAAATTTAATTGAAACATCAAGATCCTTTACTGCCAAAATAACATTGCCAATTCGTTTTATGTTCATATAGAAATACTTTTGAGGTGACCGTTAAATCTTTTACTGAACCTCAATCATTGTTTCGGTACGGTCTACACCTGGTATTAGTTGAATTTCAGTTGTAATACTCTTTATATCAGATAATTCTGTTACATCAATTACTGCAACCGCATCAAATTGCCCACTAACTGGAAATGAGTCTGAAATTAAATTAACTTTACGCAATCTTGCAGCAATTAATTTTTTGGGTGATTTAACCAAAATTATTGCTCTTACCAACCTAAATCTACCTCAACTTCAATCAATGTTTCAGTTGAAACAATTTCTTTAATATTTTTTAAATCAATGACAGTTTTATTGATGTCAGTTATTGAAGTGTTTAAAATAACACAGATGTCTGCTCTGCCTGATACAACCATCACATCTTTGGAAACTCTTCGCTTTCTTTTCAAAATTTCAAGTACCTTATCTACTTGACCAGGTTCTACCCTAATCATACATAATGCTTTCATTCCATATAGTATACATTAACAAGAATATCTGCTTTGCTAATCTGCAGCATCTTGTGATCTGGCTTCTTCTAAATATGCACGTCTTTCTTCATTTACAACATTTTTGTCAACATCAAAATCATCATCAACAATAACAATCCCAGAGTCTAGTTCTGCTGAATCTGTTTTTTTCGTTGATTTACGTTTTTTTGTAGTTTTAGTGGTTTTAGTAGATTTCGTAGATTTTTTTGTTGTTGCTTTCTTTTTTACCAAATTAATCGAAAAAAACTGGTTGTTCATATATTAAAACATTTTGTTATGGCAAAAATATGATTAAATGCCGAGGGCGAGATTTGAACGCGCGACAGCCACGTCTTCAGCGTGGTGCTCTCCCAGGCTGAGCTACCTCGGCATAACAGAAATCAAACTAGAACGAATAAAACCGTTTTTATGGCTTCCAAATAACATCTGGAATATTTTTTCGTTTGTTAGTTAATCGTGCTAAAATAAATAGAAAATCAGATAACCTATTCAGGTAAACTGCTGCATTTTTAGAAATCTCTTCATTTTGGGCTAATGCGACAACATGAGTTTCCGCACGTCTAGCAATTGTTCTGGATAAATGTAAAATTGATGCTAATAGTGTCCCTCCTGGTAAAATGAAACTATTCAACATGGGAAGTTCAGGTTCAAAATCATCAATGGTTTTTTCAAGAAAATCAACCATTTTTTCAGTAGTTCTAATCTTAGTATTAGACATGTCTGGATTTGCCAAATCTGAACCAACAATGAAAAGGTCATTTTGAATTTTGATTAGGATTTTTTTAATTTCTTCATCTAAATCTAAGGAAATGGCAATTCCTAACGTGGAATTTAATTCATCAATGGTCCCATATGCCATAATTCGTTCATTTGACTTCCAAACTCGTGTATTGTCAAATAATGACGTTTTTCCATCATCACCTGTTTTTGTATAAATTTTCAATAATTAAATTCAATTTCTGTACTTATTTAAGATATAGTTAAATTTTGAGTATTACAATGAAATGATGATTTTATGATAAATAAAAATACAGAATTATTAAACGAAGCCAATAAATTATTCCTAAAAAAACTGTTTAGAGACTCATTACCAATTTATGATGAAATACTAAAATCAGATCCGGAAAATATTGATGTGATTAATAACAAAGGTTATGCATTAAGTAAAATGAAAAATTATGATGAAGCAATATTATGTTATGATAAGGGATTAAAGATAAATCCAACTGAAAAATGTTTGATGGTAAATAAAATCTCGGCGTTAAGAAAAAAAGGGAATCTTAATGATGCGTTAGAACTGTGTAATTTAATATTAGAAAGTAATAAATCTGAAAATGTTGCATTGTATCATAAACTTCGTATTTTATATTCAATGAAAAAATTTAATGAATCAATTAACATTTGTGACCAACTATTAGAATTATATCCAAACAATGGTGACGTATTATTTGATAAATCATGTAATTATGCGGAACTTGGGGAAATTTCACCTTCTATGTTAAACCTAAAATTAGCAATTGATGTATCTAGTAAATTTAAAATTAATGCAAAAAAAAATAATGCCTTTGAATTATTAAAAAAACAAGAAATATTTCTAGAACTTGTAAAATAAAGAGGTTTTTTAATGGTGAAATTTTATTTGAATTATGGAAAAATCAAAATGCCCTTATTGTGATTCAGAATTTGATTCAAATGAAGAACTCTCAAAACATATTGATAGAATTCATGGTGACTCAGGCTTATTAGAAGGAGACTCTAGAAAACTTTAAGTTGATTTCAGATTTCTTTTTTCAAATTGCAGGATTAAAGAATCTTCCAAGAGCTGGATGGAAGGTGAAATTAAACATGAAAGATTCTGAATCAGTGGCAGAGCACTCCTACATGATGTCAGTGATGGCTATGGTACTATCAGACACTAAGGAGCTTAATACTGAAAAAATTCTTAAAATGTCAATATTGCATGACTGGGCTGAATCAAAAATTGGTGATTTTATGCCTGATGAAATAACAAACGAGAAAAAAACTGAACTTGAAGAATACGCAATGACCGAAATTTTAGATGATCTTCCAACAAAAATTAAGAATGATTACTACGACATATGGAATGATTACAAAGATAATCTATCAAGTGAAGCTAAATTTGTTCATGAATTAGATAAATTGGAAATGGCACTACAAGGAAAAATATATGAAAAAGACAATGATCCTGAAAAAATTAAACCATTCCTAACCTCGGCTGTTGAACAAATCATGGATGATGATCTAAAAAAAATTCTGATAGAAATTCTACAAAAAACTTAGATTCGACGAATAAATTAGTAAAATGAATTGAGTGAAGAAAAAGATGAGTTAATCAAGGCCCAAAATGAAGTAATAGGAGTACTGTTTGAGATTATTAAGCGATTTCAATCAAATAATGACCTGACTGATGAATATCTTAAACTATCAATTAAAGAAAAAGTGGAATCAGATAATAAACGATTAAAAACAATAACTAAAGAAAGAGATGAAAATGCAAAGATTATTGCAAGACTCTTAGAAAAATTAGAAGCATAAAAAATTAGTTACCACAGCTACACGAATCATCATCTGAAATCATACGAAATTTGGCATTCTGTTCATGTTTTGTTTGCTGGTAATGGGAAATGTTAGTTATTCTATTTCGTACTAGTTTATCATTCCAACTTCCTTCATTTTCAAACCAAGCCTCAATTTCATCCACATCATACATTTCTCCATTTTCATTGATTTCTTTGAAAATCTGTTTGATAATTGACTCGTCATCAGAGGTTAGTTGGTCTTTATTTTTAATTGCTAATGTAATTTCATTTAATTTTATTATAGTTGAATTAAGTAGTGGCATGCAATTGGTAGTTTTATTAACAATATATTGATTTAAAGAATATGCAATATTTTCAGGCACTGAAAATTGGTCAAAAAAGAGTTGAATCTGCAAGATCATATCTAAATTCTATTTCAAATGATAAAGCAATGCCAGCCCTTGCCTTGCGAGATAACAAGACAAATGTTTGGGAACCAGTAGGTGAAGAAAATATGTATGCCATAGTAGATGAATCGTCAGGTTTTGTTTTAACCGATTCCAGTGGGTATATTCTAGCAATATGCGATAAAAACGGCATATCAAAGACAATTGTTCAAGGATTAAGTCAAGAGCAAAAAGATGAGATAGTAAGATTGCTTGAAAAAGACAATATTCCAGAGTATAAGGGTAAAGTTGCTTTACCTGTGTAATTTTATATTGCCAAACTGATTTCTCATTAAAATGAACAAGTATCAAAAGGAAATTGAGGTAAGAGGTCATCTCATAGATTCGATGATTCTTACAAAGATTTTCGATAATGTAATGGATTTAGATGGAAAGTTTGAGGTTACAAAAATTAAGGTTGGTAAGCTCAAAACTGATGAAAGTTTTGCAAAAATCAGAGTAATTGGAAAAAATCAAAACCATTTGAACGAAATTTTAGAAACATTGTATAGAGCTGGTGCCACATTAAAAACTCAAAAATCTGTAAAATTAAAATCTGCTCCAAAAAGTATGGTGATGCCAGAAAACTTCTACAGTACTACAAATAATCATACTAGAGTATTTCACAATAAAAAATGGATTCAAGTAGATAATATGATGATGGACAAATGCATTGTAGTAAAATCAAACAAAGCGCAATGTGTTCCAGTACGTGATGTAAAAAAAGGTGATAAAATAATTGTCGGTGAAGACGGTGTAAAAGTAACACCACCAGAAAGACCACGTGAAGGAATGAACATATTTCAGTTTATGGGAAGTGCTAGTTCTAGTGAGAGACCAACACAACACATTGCAAGAAAAGTCGCTGAAGATATTAAAAATACCAAAAAGAAAGGTGGGAAAATTGTCCTAGTTGGTGGCCCTGCAATTGTTCACACAGGAGCTGCTGATGCAGTAGCTAAATTAATCAAACTGGGATACATCAACGCAGTTCTAGCTGGCAATGCACTTGCAGTACATGATGTAGAATATGCAACACTAGGAACATCACTTGGAATGAAAGTTAAAGATGGAACATTGGCAATACGTGGACACCGTAATCACATGCAAGCAATTAATTCTGTATTCAAAGCTGGATCACTCAAAAAAATGGTTCAGCAAAAGAAGTTGAAAAGTGGAATTATGTACGAATGCATAAGAAAAAAAATTCCATTTGTATTAGCTGGTTCACTGCGAGATGATGGACCATTACCAGATGTAATAACAGATGTTGCAGTAGCACAAAAAGAGTACAAAAAGGTGCTAAAAGACGCAAATATGGTGATTATGGTATCTACAATGCTTCATTCCATAGCCACTGGAAATATGCTACCTGCAGATGTGAAGGTAATTGTAGTTGATATCAACCAGCCAACTGTTACTAAACTAATGGATAGAGGTACCTGGCAGGCACTTGGAATTGTATCTGATGTTGGTGCATTTTTGCCAATGGTTGCAAATGCAATTGGAAGTAGATAGACATGGAAAAGACAGTAGAAAATATTGATTTTGCCAAAGGTGATGGAATAGTTCCTGTAATAGTACAAGATGCATATTCAATGCAGGTTCTAACACTTGCATATACAAACAAAGAATCACTTGAACTAACAAAAAAGACCGGCAATTCATGGTTTTGGAGTCGTTCCAGAAATAAACTTTGGATGAAAGGCGAGGAATCTGGTAATACACAAAAAGTCAAAGAAATACTAGTTGACTGTGACTCTGATGCACTAATCTATTTGGTAGAACCATCAGGTCCAGCATGTCATACTGGTCAAGGTACATGTTTTCATAATAAGATGTAAATCCATTCGGATCCATTTTTCAATTAAGATTTCTATAAAAATACTATTCTAAATCACTATGATCTTTAGCCAAATGTTCTTCTTTTGGAAGTTTTCTATTACCCTGAAAATGTGGTTGGACTACAACTCCACATATTTTACATTTTGAGTCTTCAAAGTATTCTTCAACATCTTTTTCTGTCATTTGATTTACTGGCTCAAGTATAGATATAAACTAGTGTTATCTGAAAATTTTTTCTATCATCTTTTTTCGTGTATCCTTTCCCATTAGAAAGAAAGCTCCCGCACCCAATAATACAGTTGGAAGTGCCACGTATAGCATATCTAGTAATGGGTCTCCACACATACAATCTATCAAAATAACTAGTATTTGAATTCTGCACCTATGTTAAATAGTAAACCTTTATTCAGTTACTCGTGATGTTTGAGTATGGCAATAGCACGAACACGAAGGCATTATTGTAACAAATGTCAACTAAAACGCCCTAAATGCATCTGTAAAAAGTAGTAACTGAAAATTCTTTATAATTGATAGTTTCAAGTGTTATTGCTGATGATTATAAATTAGACGAGGTTCTCTCTGAGTTCCTAAGACGCTGATGAGTTGCCGATTATGAAGCAGAATTAATTATAT
>Ga0207961_1000136_pt1 | contig 21291 bp, 24 predicted proteins | sample Knorr_S7_td_250__FD_185596 | JGI IMG/M metagenome (GOLD analysis project Ga0207961, IMG submission 185596) | Marine microbial communities from Southern Atlantic Ocean transect - Knorr_S7_td_250_ad_252m_LV_B (SPAdes) (version 2) | ecosystem: Environmental > Aquatic > Marine > Oceanic | place... | reverse complement strand
TTGTTATAGAGGGAGAAGAGGAAACTGGTAGCGCACACATTGAAGAATATTTAAAAAAACACAGAAAGAAGTTTTCCTGTGATGGTGTGATATGGGAGTTTGGACATGTTGATAGTAAAAACAGACCTATCATAGATCTTGGAATGAAGGGCCTTCTGTATGTTGAATTATCGTTGAGAGAATCAAAGATGGATGCACATTCAAGCCTTGCAGTATTGATTAAAAATCCAGCTTGGCGCTTAGTCGAAGCCATAAAAACACTCCGTACCGCATCAGGAAAAATTTTGATTAAAGATTGGTATAAGGAAGTGCAACCTCTTAGCAAGTTAGACATTGAAATTCTAAAGTCTTTTCCATTTGATGAAAAAGAATTCAGAAAGGAGTATGGCATTAAAGAATTTCTAGGAAACAAGACCGGGCTTGAAATTAAAAAATCTCTCGTCGCTGAACCAACATGCAACATAGCAGGGATAGTTTCCGGATACTACGGTGAAGGAGCGAAAACTGTTCTGCCAGCGGAGGCACGTGTGAAAATTGATTTCAGATTGGTGCCTAAAATGAATCCAAAAAAACAAGTTATGAGGCTAAAGCGTCATCTAAAAGTAAAAGGATTCAGCGACATTAAGATCAAGGTATACCATGGTGAGGCTGCAGCAAGGACTAATCCTAAACATCCGTTTGTTTCTGATGTTACAGAAGCCGCACGAAAATCTTTTGGGAAATATGTACTAAGTGTTTCCAGTGCTGGAACTGGTCCTATGCATGCATTTACACATATTCTAAAGGCACCAGCAATTGCTATTGGTTCTACATACGTTTTCTCACGCATTCATTCTCCAAATGAGTTTACGCGCATTGACTTACTGAAAAAGACCACAAAATGCATGTGTCTGGTTTTGGGCAACTTTGCTAGATCTACTAATACTTTGTAAACATACTATCGCAATAACTTTTATTCTCCTCTAGATTCACTTGATCTATGACTGCGATGTATATGCCTGGGGCGACTGCTGTGGGTATAACATATGATGGTGGCGTAGTATTTGCAAGTGAACGAAGAATAGCTTATGGTAACTTTCTTGTTAGTAAAACTACTAAAAAGACATTTGTTATAACACCGAATGTCGGGGCAGCATGTGCTGGTCTTGTGGCAGATATGCAAATTCTTTCATTACAAGTTGCTGCTCTTGCAAAGATTAGAAGGATGGAGATTAAACGTGATGTTCCTCCAAATACGGTTGCAAAGATGATGTCTAATATGATGTATGAACGAAGATACTTTCCTTTGTTAACACAAGTTATAGTAGGTGGTCTAGTTGGTGAACCAAAAATATACACTTTGGATCCTCTTGGCTCAGTATTACCTGATGATTATGCTGCTGTTGGAACCGGGGCTGAGATGGCACTGGGAGTATTAGATCCACAATTCAAAAAGGGAATGACTGAACAAGAAGCAACTGATCTTGCAGTTAAGGCTGTCCGTTCTGCTAGCATGAGAGATTCTGCAAGTGGCGATGGTATAGATGTTCTATTAATAAACAAAGATGGAGCCAAAGAATTATCTGAAAATATAATCAAGGCTTGAGTTCTTTCTTCGCTTCCCAATAATCATCTGATATGTAATGCATATTTTTCACCGCCATGCCTTTATCTGTCTCTTCCATCTCTTCACTTGACATCTCAGCCTTTCCTACAGCTAAAAATTTGTGCTGAGATTCTTCCACTACACATACAATTTGACCCTTCTCAAAAGCGGAAAATTTTGTTATTCCTGGTCTCATTACATTAGCTCCTTTACAAACGAATTTGATAGCACCTGTATCAACCATTACGTTTGGAAACATTTCTAAAATTGAAATGTTATCTAAAAATGGAAGTATGTCATCAGCAATCTTTACTGCAGTAATACCGTTACCAGTAATAATTATACCACTCTCGTTTATATGATGAAATTTCAGGTTTTTTTGTTTTGGTAGTTTGATTTTCCATTGTGAATTAATCTGACCAAGTACTTTGGCTGTTTCACTTTTTGATACCAGATTTGACTTCAAGTTTTTGAAATCTCATTTCTTATGTCGATTAGATCCCGTAAAATAGAGCTTGCAGTTTCAACTCCACCTGCACCGCGACCAATAATAGTTTGTGTTCCTGAATGCTCCGATGTAAACGAAATTGCATTTAATGTTCCACTAACACATAAAGGATCATCTATAGGGATTTCTTTTGGTTCAACCACTAGTTCTTTATTACAAGATGCAATCAATTTTATGGCACATTTTTTAGATGAAGCTTTTTTGATGTCACTAACATCTATTTTCCTAATTCCGATTCTTTTAATGTCTGGCAGAGTAACTTTCATTCCCATTATCCAATTTGCTAAGATTACAAGTTTAGCAGCAGCATCAAGACCATCTAAGTCAAGAGACTCATCTGCTTCAACATAACCCCTTTTTTTAGCATCGCTTAACGCCTCTTTGAATGTTAAACCATTTGTCATATTGGTTAGAATATAGTTGGTAGTACCATTTAGTATACCATCAAATGAAATTATGCGTTCACCACTTAAGCTATTTTTTGCATAATTCAAGATAGGCGTACCGCCACCCACTGTTCCACTGAAACGGAAAAGAGCATGGTTGTATGTTGCAAGCTCCATTAAAGATGGGAAAGCAAGTGCCAAAGGACCCTTATTGACAGAAATTACATGTATGCCACGTTTCATCGCACTGATAATATGCGACATTCCAGGTTCTGCATCTTTATAGTTACTTTCAGTTGTTTCAATCAGAACATCAGCTTCTAAGTCATTTATCATATTAATTCCAGAAATATTGTTATTTGTTTCGGCATATTTTTTTACAGAATTGTGCTGTTTTTTTATTTGAATTAATCTATTAATGTCTAGACCTGAAGCATCTACTGCACTTCCATTTCTATCGCATATACCGACTATTCTTGGTTTAAGTCCATATCTGGCATATAGGTCATCAGATCTTGATATCAGAAGTCTTGCAAAGCTCTGACCTACCACACCAAAACCACAAAGTATGATTCGCATAGTATTGGAAACCGTAATGGATTATTTAGTCTAACTTATCTAAACTCAAAGAAACAGAATTGATACAATATCTAAGATTGGTTGGTTGTGGGCCATCATCAAAAACATGCCCCAAATGTGCACCACATTGTTTACAATTTACTTCCGTTCGTAACATACCGTAGGCAGTATCTTTTACGTATTCTATATTATCGCTATTAGCAGGTTTAAAAAAACTTGGCCAACCAGTTCCAGAATCAAATTTTGTTTCAGACTTAAAAAGTTCTAAGCCACAACATGAACATCTGTAAATTCCTTCATCTTTACAATCCCAATATATGCCTGTAAATGGTCTTTCTGTGTCTTTATTCCTGCATACATCATATTGTTCTTGTGTTAGTTCTTTTTTCCACTCATCATCGGTTTTAGAAATTTTATCAGTCAAGTCTTTCTTCTTTTTTCTTCTGTACGTTTCTCTGATTCAAATCTTTCTAATTCGTACTGATTCAAATCAACATATTTCATAATTTTACTTAGTGTTGGATGTCTCTTACTTATTGCAATATACATTTGTTGTGCAACTTTTCGATAATCTGGATGACCTTGTGGTACTGTTCTTAATTCAATTAAATGTGTTGCCTCGCGTAAATTAAAATGCATGTAATACGGATAGTTATAGGCAAAATTAACAACATATTGAGCTTGTTCAGGAAATTTTTTTCTCAATTTCTGAAAAACATTTTTTGTTGTGTACATACAATCTTTGAAATCTTTTTCAATCCCCAATTCTATAATCTCCGTTGCTGTATCAAATCCATGATCAGTTGTAAGTAATTGCCTTTCAAGTGTTAATGCTCGGTGTCTATGAAAATCTCTAAACATTCCAAAATTTGTTATCAGATCAAAAGTATAATTTACCATTTCAAAAGCTCTTGGTGGACTATGTCTTCTGTTTTGTCTTATCTTACTTAGATACTCAATAATTTTGATTTTTGATTTTTTATTCATCTTCTTAACATTTTGAAAAATTTGTTCAAATGGAAAGCTTGGTGACTGTTCAAAAATTAGCGCAGTAATGATACTGTTAATTGCTCTAGTTTCAGGCTCAATTTCAACTAATTTAGTCCTGTTTCCAAGAATAGGCTTACCATTAACATAATTTTTAGACAATTTTAGCGAAAATTCCTTGATTGTGTTAAGATATTTTTGAAATATCTTTCCATATTTGTCATTTGAACGACTCACAAATGATTTGATTGTAGTATCTAATTCATGCTTAATTTTCACTGCTAATTTCTTTTCCTCATCTAGTTTTGAGGCAAAGAGAATCATTACAAGATATTCAAATGCCCTACCATTACCAGTTATGCCAACATTTGTTAAAGTAGAAGCTGGTAAGAAACCTCGTAAAGCATCTAACGCCTTTGCCTTTGTTGCAGCACGATAAATTATGTTAGCTGATTTTATATTATTTTCATTTTTTAATTTGGAGATTTTTTTTTCAATATTATCATCATCCTTAAATTTATAATTATCAATCGGATCATTTTCCCGTATTAATTTTAACATTGGTTGAATATTTTTTGTATATATTTTAAAATCTAAATTACATGCATCTAAATAATCATCACCAAATCTAGATTTTAATAGAACGGGTTCACGATAAAATTTGAATTTACCATTTACCTTTTTATCCCAAGCAACGTATCTTGAAGATTTTTCTAAATATGATAATCCAATTCTTCTATCTTCAATTTTTTTAACTGCAATGTTGGATAATCCTTCTATTGCAATTTGTGCACTACCTAGTTCAGCAACTGAATCATCACCATATTCAAGTAAAACACGTTTGTAAAATTCCTCACCACGATTTTGATTTTTTAAAAATTCGTCAAGAAATACTCTGCGCATATTTTTATCTGTTCTACTATATCTTGACATGAGAGCGCCTCTATCTACCTGCTTTGGTGTAGTGATAGCAAAAACGGAACCATCAATGTTTGAAAAATGTTTTAACAGTTTTTTTTTCTCTGAATTTGAAAATTTTTCTCGCAATATATCTACAATGTCATTTATTGTAATAAATAATATTGGATGAAAAACACGATCAATTATGATCGCAAAAAACTAACAGTCACATGATAATTTTCATGTTTCAAGTTTTTTTGTTTGGTTTATCTGAATCAGATCTGGTGACTTGGACTGTTGTGGTTTTGTTTGCCATCTTAACAATACCTCTTTAAACTGGTTTGCTTCAGCTTCATCTTCAGTATACATTAGCGTTGTAATCCATCTGCCTTTACCCGCTGGACCACCAACAGAGTTCATCCAGAAATTGTCCGGTAAAGTTTTTACTGCCTTATTATCAGGATCACGACTTAAGTCAGTCCATCGTTTTGCGACAAATGCCAGAATTTGATTTAGCTGCTCTTTATCAATCATTTATCTGAATATACGTACTTGAGGATTTTAAAATTTCGATTTTACGCTTCATTTTATCAGGGGTTAATTTCTTCTTACTAAAACGAGTAACCATTTTTACACTCGTTCGGTTATACGTATACTTAAACAACGCAATATGGCTAAGAATGAACCATCTATTGTAGGCAGACAGGTCAAGGATATGTATGGAACATTAGTAGGCAAAGTATTAGGCACTCTTACTGATATTGATGGCAGTATTCAAACTGTTGGCGTAGACTGTGGTTCAGAAGGATTAAAACAAATTCAATATGAACAACTTGTTTTACAGGAAGATATTGTAATCTATATACCAAAGTGGAGACTTCAAGCACAAAAATTCTTGCGGGAAAAAGGACTCACTGTTCGTCGTATCAATGCATTAGAAGATATTGTCTCAGAAAACGGTCAAATGAAAGATGATGCTGAAATCATTCATAATAAATACAAATCAAAATTAGCAACTTTAGATCAAATTGAATCAAAAATTAAGAGTGAATTCTTAGTTCGCTTGGGAGAAATTGAGGATCAAGAAAAGATGGTTAAGGAAATTTTATTTGATGCTAAAGTTCAAATTAAAAGTGAAGAAATTAGTGAACCAACTTTTGAAACTATAAAAATGAATGCAAATAATATTCTTGAGCGTTTTTCTCATGAAAGGGCTGAAATTGAGAAAGTTCAAAATCGTATTGATGATCTTTCTTTGGAACACAGTGAACCCATTGAAAATCCAAAACAATACATTCAACAATCAGCCATGACTTATCTAGATTCACCTACTGGTACTCAATCACAAACTTTTGATCAACCAGAATCAACATTACCTGAACCAGAATCAACATTACCTGAACCAGAATCAACATTACCTGAACCAGAATCAACATTACCTGAACCAGAATCAACATTACCTGAACCACCAGTAGAATGTGCTGATACACATATGCCACAGACCACTGCTAATTCTAATGACTCTGATGTTTCATCACAATCTGATGAATCTGATTGGTTGTCTAGAATGCAATCAGAAGAACAATCTTAATCTTTTATCTTTTACCTATTATTTGAAAATTTTTTATGAAGATGTAATGTTTGGTCCACCATTTCTTTTAATCTTGTTTTAACATCTTCATTTACTATTTCATCATTTTGAATTGTGTCAGCAGTTACAAAAACAGGTCTAGTATTAGTAATTACGTGGAAATAAGACATCAGCTGTGTTAACAAGGTTTGAACGTTAGTAAACCCAATATTACCTGAGGCCAGAATTACTAAACCAGCAGTTTTGCCCTCCGTTTTTTTGTAATCAATATATTCAAATAGATTTTTTAGAGCAGAGCTAAAAAATGAGTTGTAAATAGGCGTTCCTATTAACCAAATATCTGCTTCTGTAATATCCTTGGCTGCCTGCCTAGTACCATCGCTGATATCTCCATCACCAGTATAGTAATCAATGCCACCCTCTGATAGGTTGATAAACTTTGAATCCGGGTTAGTTTGCTTAACATATTCAAATACATATTTCATTAAAACTGGGGTCTTTCCATTTTTTCGTGGGCTTCCGGAAATTACTATAATTTTCATATCGCAATTCATTTGAAATTATATTTAAACCAAAACATACTAACGAATTTTCAAATTATCAAGTTATTTTTGGTTTAAGGTTAGAGATATCTAGATCATTTTAGCATGAATATAGATGAGTACTGATTCCTACGATATTGGTTTGGGGCGTTCTGATACTAGGGTGAGAAGTGATGCCAAGTCTGATTATGTTTTATTTTGGGGTGCACAAGCAAAAAAACTATCATGGTTTAAGCCGTGGACAAAAACACTTGAATGGAATCCTCCGTTTGCCAAATGGTTTATTGGTGGAAAGATAAATGCTTCCTACAATACGCTAGATGTGCACCAAAACAGTAGAGCACAAAAACCTGCCATCTTATGGGAGGGTGAAGATGGTACAACACGTACTGTAACTTACCAAGATCTTTTTCGTGATGTATGTAAGTTTGCAAATGTACTGAAATCACTTGGTGTTGAGAAGGGGGATCGTGTTACAATTTATCTTCCCATGATACCTGAATTGTTGGTTACCATGCTTGCCTGTTCTAGAATAGGCGCCATTCACGTTGTTGTGTTTTCTGGATTTAGTATAACATCCCTACGAGATCGAATTGATGATTCAAAGTCTAAAGTAATTGTTACTGCTGATGTTGGATTTCGAAAGGGCAGTATAATAAAACTGCAGGAAATTGTTGACGAGGCAATTAAAGACCTTGATTTTGTCAATCATGCGATTATTTTAAAACGAACAAATTCACAATCTAATTTTTTAACAAAATATCACCTATGGAACGAATTAATGCATAATTCATCTGATGAGTGTGAAGCAGAAGAGCTTGATAGTACTCATCCACTTTACATACTTTATACTTCTGGCACTACTGGGAAACCAAAAGGTGTTCTACATGGAACTGGTGGATACTTAACACATTTACATTCAACATTTGAATGGGCATTTGACATAAAAGATTCTGACATCTTTTTTTGTACAGCAGATATTGGTTGGGTTACAGGTCACAGTTATGTTGTATATGGACCACTTCTTCATGGTGCTACTGTTATAATGTATGAGGGGGCACCTGATCATCCTACTCCATCAAGAATGTGGGAAATCATTCAAAGATACGGTGTTACTATATTCTACACAACACCAACTGCATTAAGGATGTTTATGAAATTTGGAGATACACTTCCAAACTCATTTGATCTTTCTTCACTTAGACTTTTAGGGACAGTTGGGGAGCCAATAAACCCCGACGTTTGGCGTTGGTATTTCACAATTATTGGAAAATCAAAATGTCCTATTATTGATACATGGTGGCAAACTGAAACAGGAGGAATGATGCTTTCTCCACTTCCTGGACTTGAAACAATTTCACTAAAACCTGGCTCTGCAACTAAGCCTATACCTGGTACAGATATTGCTGTAGTTGATGAAAACGGCCATGAAACAGCATCTGGTAAAAAGGGGTATCTTGTAATAAGAAATCCATGGCCTGGTATGCTAATGACACTTTGGGGTGATGATGAAAAGTATAGGAATGTTTACTGGTCAAAGTACAAGAACACTTACTATCCAGGAGATTATGCAATAAAAGATTCAGATGGATATTTTTGGCTTCTTGGCAGGGCAGATGATATCTTAAAGGTTGCTGGTCACCGTATTGGAACTGCAGAGATTGAGAGTGCCATAGTTTCACATATTGATGTAGCAGAAGCTGCTGTTTGTGGAATTCCAGATGAGATTAAAGGTGATGCAATTATTGCTTTTGTTATCTTAAAGCAAAATGCAAAAAAGAATCATGATGAATTACATTCAGAATTGATAGAGATTATTAGGAATGGAATAGGACCTATAGCAGCACCACAACAAATCCATTTTGTGACAAAATTGCCAAAAACACGCAGCGGAAAGATTATGAGACGTCTTTTAAAGGCAATTGCAAAAAATGAAAAGATTGGTGATATTAGTACGCTAGAAGACGGCGCAGCAGTACACGAGATTCAGGCATCCTTTGATGAACTTAAAAAAACTGTGAGGGAAAATCAGAATAAGTCTGGAAATTGATTTTCATTTTTGCTAAAACCCAAGAATAGAATAGTACAGTAAATACTAGAAAAAAATAAAAAAAAATGCTTTATGAAAGCAATTGTGTTTACTGTTGTTCTGTATTATCAGAAGTTTCTGTATTATCAGAAGTTTCTGCCGAAACATTATCCTGTGCTACTTTTTTTACGTTAGTAGCAGTAGGTCCTTTTGGTCCTTCACCGACTTCGAACTCGACTTTATCGCCTTCATCCAAGAATCCTTCAACATTTGTTTTGTGAACAAACAAATCTTCTTTGCCTTCTCTTTCAATGAAGCCGAAGCCTTTCCTTCGGTTGAACCATTTTACGGTACCGTTTTCCATGTGTTGATTTTCGAAGAATTACCATCTATATAATTTAACAGTTTATTATAATTCAAATTATTTTGTAATTTCACAGTATTTGTTATTTCCTTCGTATAACTTAACGCCAGAAATTGGAATTTTGTCTTTGAGATGCTCAAAAATCCACATGGCTATGTTTTCTGATGTGGGAAAATCAAACATATTGTCAAGGTCTGTGTGATCCAATTGTTGGATTGTTTGCCAGCAAATTTTTTTCATCTCATCAAACTCTATTACCATATTATCCTCATAAGTTGAACCTTTTTTTGATTCACCAGATGCCTCTACAATTATCCTAGATGTGTGTCCATGTGGCTTACCGCACTTTGGATGACCCTTTAACGTATGTGCAAAATCTATCTCAAACTCAACACCAATTTTTGTTAGCATGTTCTTCAGTATAGTGGGGGCTTCAAATACCTAGCTAATTTTTTTCTCTAAAACCACTGCTCAAGCGTATGACTTCTCTTTTCAAGGTTATGTTTTAAACGGTTTAACGAAGATTGTATTCTTTCCCGTGAGAAATCTCTCTCATTTGAAAGATAATCTATAATTCCTGAATAATCTGTGTCTTTGAATTCAATTTTATCCACTTCTATCATACCATCTTGTAGGAAAATATTTCTTATCTGATCATATTCAATTTGTTTTAGTTGCTCCTGTATTTGTGGTATATTTTCTAGATTACCATATTTTTTAATCAGTTTTAGTGCAGTCTTAGAACCTATTCTTTCAAAACCATCAGGATTAAAGTCAGTTCCAACAAGTATACCCACATCTATAATCTGCTCTCTGGTAATGCCAAGTGTATCCAAGTTTTTTTGGTGGTTTATAATTTCTGGCTCTATGTCAATGTATGTATTCCTGTTTGGGAGTTTCCTTCGACCTGAACTAGTAAAGTTACGTACAAGTTTTTTTGCACCGAATAGAACACAATCAAAGTCCTGACTTGCAACTGCATCAGCTTGACCAGTTCTGTTTAGATACGAAGCAAGAGCTTCACCATCTGCCTGAGCCTGGATATGTGGTATTCCAAACAAATCAAGAAGATGTTTCGAATCTTGAACCATTGTATCCTGCATTGATGTTGTCTGCTGTGCATATTTTCTTGCAGATTCTAAATCCCCTTCTGCTTTTGCCTTTTCATATTTTATTGTGGCTTCCTTTTTACCTAACTTTCGTCGTTCAATTTCAGCTGTTTTTAGTGATGGCGGTTTACCATCAAATACATAGATTGGTTTTATTCCCATAGATAGAAAATTGATATTTCGATATAGTAAACCAGTTAGGTGGCTAGTTACTCTTCCCTTACTGTCTGTAAGGTGTAATCCTTCTGGTCCCCTAATTGTTGCCAAAAACTGATAAATTGCATTGTATGCATCAATCGCTATTATATTTGATGAAAATGATTCAAGTTTAGTTTTTTCACGTATCAGAATATCTTTGATATTTACGCCCATATTTTACCATCTTTTTTCTTCTTTTTTTATTTACTGTTTTAATCGATTCACTATTTTAGGACATAATGATTTTGTAAGGTGTCGGGATAGCCAAGCTTGGTTAAGGCGGACGCCTCGAAATCTCATTACAGGATAGCGTCTGTGCATCCGCACGCGGGGGTTCAAATCCCTCTCCCGGCGCTTGCTGATTTGGTATAACATAAAAGTGAGATAATAATTGATAATTAGCAATGGCAGACATAGATACAACAAAAAATGTTTATCTGTTTACACATGGCCGTCAGGATCTTATAGAAAAATCAACAAATGCTCTAGTTTCTAATGGTTTTTCAAAAGACAAGATCATAATGGCTGACCCGGCCAAAGCTGGAGAAGCAGATGATTATATGGCAATGTTATGGATGCCACCAAACCCAGATCATATAAAAATTCAGAAAATAACAAAAGTTGAGCCTGCAGAGCCAACAGGAATGATAGGAGTTTGGGCTGGTGTCTCAAAAGAAGATATTTTTGAAATTAAAATTTAAAAAATAATTAATCACTCTTATCTGTTTTATCAGAATCTTTGGGGTCATCTTTAGTATCAAAAGAGCTCCCAGGTCCTACCATGTCTTCAGGTTTCACATCTTGATCCCATGTACCCTTTATCCCTTTTATCATTGCAATAATTCCACAAGTAATTAGCATTCCAACAAGTGCAAAAAATATCATTTTATCCTGAAAAGCAATATCACAATCAATTTCTGTAGGCGGGCTATCATCATGGTATTCATAACAGTCACCAAATTCAGCTTGGAGAGTAATATCAACATGGTCAGAACCAAAAACTGACAGAATAATAATTCCCGCAAAGATCAACCCTGCGCCAATTATAATAAAGCGTATGTCACTCACACACTAGCTAAAAATATTAAATATTTTAGGCTATTCCAATGAATCTTTTAATGCTTTTAACGAATTTTTATAGAATAATTCAATAAACGAACAAAACTCATCGAATTGATTTTTTGTCATCAGTTCACTGTTAAAATAAGATTTCCATGTGATTCTAACTGATTTTTTTGTAAGAGATATTAATGAAATTGTTGCATGGTATGCACGTAATGGTAAACCACTAGTCGCTACGTAAGAAAAGTATTGACCGTCATCCCATCCAACTATGTATTCATTAATTACACTACCATCCTGAAATTCCAGCTTTCGTCCAGCACCGACGCCAACTCTTTTCTCGGTGATATATGCTGTTTTTTTTATCTCCTTTAACCAGTCCAGATTTACTATATTACTAATCTTCTTCCATACAATTTCCTTTGATACATTAATGGTAGTAGATGTATTAGCTGTACCACTATGGTAACCTGTAGAGAGAAGTTTGGGTTTGTTCATACTATGATATAAAATCTTATTTTTTAAATATTGGTTTTAGATTGAACATATTTAAAATTGTGATATTACATTAAATTATGGTATTTGGTTGGGGTAAGAAAAAACCAGAGCAACAAGAAACTGATATAGTGGCTCGGGAAGAACAAATCACACTTGATGAAATACCTGATATTATTGGTGAAATACGTTCTATCAGGGAGAGAACGATAATAGCTGAAGTGAAAGCCTTTAGAAACAAAATCAATTTGAATCGTAACACCATACAGAATATTGCCGTTGATCTTGAAGGTGATTCGTTGAATCTTGATGATATGGATACTCATTTAAGCAGAATAGTAAAACGTGGAAAAAATGAAGTTATATCTGTCATCAAAAAAGAATGTAATACCACTCTACCGGAAATCGATTCATTTGAAGATGTTAAAGCTTTTAACCTCGTAGCCTCTAGGTCGCTCAAAAAAATTGGGGATGCATTGGGAAGGCAGTCTAATGTGATTCACATATTTGCAAAAAAGTATGCGAAGAAACTAAAATCTGATCTTACCATAATGACTGATGGTAATGATGAAATCAATACTGTCATCGAGAATTACTCTGAATTAGAGGACAATGTTAAACAAATTCTTGATAATATATCTAGACGTGAGGCTTCAGCAAAATCTATTATTAAATTACATCAGCAGCATGAAAAAACTGAAAAAAATATGCAAGATCTTAAATCAACAATAGAAGACAATATTAAAAATATCAAAAACATCAAAGATGGTAAACAATATGTTGAATTTTTAGAAAATAAGAAAAAAATTGATTCCTTATCTTCAGAGAAAAGCAAAATTAAAAATGAAATTGGATTACAATTTGTTAAAATTTCGAGACCGTTAAACAAGTATGTTTATGTTTCAGCTCTTGACAAGCCTCAAAAAAAACTATTAGCAGGTTTAATCGATGATCCATACGATGTTTTAACTGAAGCTAACAAAAATGATATAGCACAAATATTAGAATCTGTACGTAAGGGCATTGAATCAGGTTCAATATCAGTGAAAGATGTTAGTAAATCAATATCTCAGATTGATGAAACATTGCCAAAGCTTGATAATTTTATCAAGCAGATCATAACGTATGACAAATCTAAAAACGATATTGAAGTTAAATTATCAAATTTTGATGATGAGCAGTTAAGATTAGAAGAATCAAACTTGGCAAGAAATCAGCAAGATATGTTAGATAGTGAATCAAAAATTAAACTACTAGACAGTGAAACTACTAAAACAGTTGAATCAATCCCAAAATATATCAAATCTATAGAATCAATTTTAAATCAAATCTCTGCTGTGCAATATAAAATAAAGCAATCATGAACCTGTTTTCAAAAAAGAAAAAGTTTGAGCGTAAAGTGTCACTAAAGCAGGAGACAAGAGATGGTATATTGTCTTATTGTAAGATGAGTCATCCTGATGAAGGGATTTTGATTCTGCGTGGAAAATCAGAACACGGAAATGTACTCATAGATGGTTTGGTAATACCACCATTCTCTGAAACAGGTGCAGATTTTGCAGGGTTTCCCCATAATCCTTTACCTTTAGATCCTAGTTATGTTGGAATTGTTCACTCTCATCCTGTGGGCTCTGCCGAACCCTCTCTTGCTGATTTAAACAGCTTTTTTGGTTTGGTGTCAATGATTGTAAAGTCACCTTATGAAGATGAAGATATTTTTGCCTGGGATAGTAGCGGAAATAAAATTCCACTCTATATTGTTTGATTGTAAAAAAGTAAAAACTTGACAAAACTTTATAAGGTTTTTAGGACTAATTTTTTCAAATTGATCAACTACAAAATATATTTAATATTCTTATTTGCATCTTTAGGTATTAGTATTGGTTTACAACTAGTTCTACCATTCCCTTATGGTCTTGGTGCTGCACTGGCAATATTCATAATATTCCCGTTAATTTTACGAAAAAAGTATATGGCGAGAATGGGTGGTTCTGGCGGTTCAGGGTCTGGTCTTGGTAAAGGATTCTTTGGTTTAGGTCAGAGTCAGGGTGGTACTGCTATAAGATATGTTTGTCTAACCTGTAACCATCGATTTAAGGGCGGTGACTGTCCTCGTTGCGGTTCTAAAATGAAGCGTGCAGATTTTTAGTATTGTGTGATTAGATGTCAGTTCTTGCACTTGATGAGATCAGAAAAAAAGTAATTTATCAGAATACTGTTGACATTTGGATCGCAGCATGTCAAGAACAAGACATTGACTGGAACGACACTGAAAAATATAAAAAATTTATTGCAGATTTGTTGACAAGTAATCTACAAATGAAAAAATTTCCTTTATGTATCAAGGAATCAGGTGGGAATTTTGAGCGTGGGCATGATAAAACAGAGTTTGGTGAAAAACTTTCTGAATCAAATGATGAAAACAGTGCTGTTTATACAATAAAATTAAATGACACTGTAGTAGATATGATCAGAAGATTTGAATTTTGATATAATATTATCTTTTTAGTTTTGGATTAATTATAGCATCTAGTGCATTTCCAATAAATACAAAAGCAAGACCTGTAATTGCAATCATAACACCAGGTGGAACTATCCACCACCATAGGCCTCTAGCTGCGGCACCAAAGACATTTGCATCATGTAAGATTTGACCCCACGTAGGGAATGTTGGGTCACCCAAGCCTAGAAAGCTTAGACCAGCTTCTGTTGTAATTGCCGCAGGGACTGAAATCGCAATGCTTGCAAAAGCATATGGTAGTAACTGAGGAATTATATGTTTGAAAATTATTTTAGAGTCTTTTTGCCCCATAATTTTCGACGCCTCAATGTACTGTCTTGTTTTAATTTGGAGTGACATACTTCGTGAAACCTTTGCAATCCCAACCCAGCTGAAGATCATTAGGAATCCAATCATCATAAATATACTATTACTAATGGTTACTGCCAGTATTATCAAAAATGGAAGTGCAGGAAGTGCATATATTATATCATTAAATCTCATCAGAGTCTCATCAGTTTTTCTTCCCTTAAAGCCAGCGTATACTCCATAGATCAGTCCTACTATTACAGATCCTACTGCTACAGAAATTCCAATTAATAATGCCAATGGAGTTCCCCATAGAAGACCAACTATCAGATCTCTGCGTAATTCATCAGTTCCCATTATTCCAAATGCTTTCCCGCCAAGAATTAACTTGGAATCAATAATTTTTGTATAATCTTCAATGCCGTAAAGATTTACTAAAAATAAATAATTTCCTTTCAGTACATGACCATATTTATCAGCAAAGATCAAATCCTCGCTTGACACACCATCTCTGAATAGTTTCATTTTAGCAGATTCTATTTGAGCATTTTTTTTAATACTGTCATCAGTTGAAAAAATTCTTTCATGATGGATAACTTTTTCATCAGAATATGGCAGTGAAGTAGATAAGAGAAGCATTTCATTTTGATCTGGTCTTATTACAGAAATCTGCAGTAGTGGAGAATCAGTGTATTCTACACTAAACTCATAAATAAAATCATTTGGAAAATCATCATACGTGTATTCTATAGCAAATTGATGAGATGTTACTGATATAACATCTTTTTTAGTTATTGTTGACGGGTTTTCAATTATAATGTGTTCAGGAATTTTGTCTTCTAGAAAATAGTTTACCCATATAGGCATTGTTGCTTTTGGATATGAAATCCAATTGTTAGGATTATTCCATTGCTTGAAAGTATCAATCGGGATTGCTGTAGCAGCTATTAATGACAGGATAAAAAGACCAGATAAAATTCCAATGCCAATAAGACCAGTTTTGCTTTTGATAAATTCTCGCTTGAGTTCTGATGAACCTATACTACTCATTCTGTTTTCACCCTTGGATCAAAATAACCATAAAGCAAATCTGCGACAAAAATACTGATTAAAAATAATACAGTCAACACATATGTTGCACCAATGATAACTGGTAAATCCATAACACTGATTGCTTCAAAATAAAGGCGTCCCATACCTGGCCAATCAAACACTGCCTCAGTAATTATTGCACCACCTAATGATCCTGAAAGGCTTAATGCCAGAATGGTGATGATTGGAGGTGCGGCATTTTTTAATGCATGTTTGTATACAATCTTATTTTTATTGATACCTATAGCCTTCTTTGCGGATATGAAATCTTCTTGCATAGTTCCTACCATAAAATTGCGTACAAGATATGCCCATGCTCCAAACCCAATCATTACAATTGTAATCAATGGTAGTGCCATATGGTAAAGTAACGCAATGATATAACCTGGTTCAGTCGGAAGTATAGATGGAGTTGCCCTTGCAGGAAATATATGATATGTAAATGCAAACAAAAAGATCATAAGCATACCTATCCACCACACAGGAAAACTACTGCTGACTACTGCAAACATTGAGGTTATTCGATCAACTACTGAACCAACTTTACTAGCTGACAATGCGCCCAAAAATATTCCAAGTATAGAAATGATTATTGTAGCTGTAGTGAAAAGCAAAACAGTTCTTGGGATTTTTTCTAGTAGTATATCACCTACAGCAGAAGAACCAGAATCACTTGTAAGAAATGTAGCATGCCCAAAGTCAAGAATAAGTATCTTATACATAGAAAATCCAATTCTTTGAGGAGAATACCACGGAGCATCAAGACCGAGTGCCTTTATTCTTTCGTCTATTTGTTCATCAATAAATTTTTCAAAGTCTTCAACATTTGCAAAGCTTTCAGCAATGGCAGGATTTTCGGTAATTTCAGCTCTGACTTGGTAAACTACTCCTTGTTTTAAAATTACATCCATATTGGACCCAACTATTGTTATTGTTAATAGCAGAGTTATCATCAAAACTCCAAACATTGTAAGACCTCTTTTAGCTATGTATCTTTTCAGACTCATTGGCTCATTTTAGAAAATTTACCTTATAACTTATTTCTTAAAAAAATTCGATTGTAACCCATTTATTAATGATTTTTACATATGGCAAAAACTTTTCTACAGCCAAATTATAAAATTAATACATGAGATGCGCAAATTGTGAAAATCATAAGCACTACGAATGTATTGATTGCTTAAACGATCACAAAACACATCTTTGTAATTGTGATTGTCATGAAGTAGAGCATAAACATGATTAATGTTTATGGAATTTTGGAATAATGTCAAGCCATATGAGTAAAAATACTTAGTTCTTAGCACATAATTTGTCAATCTAAGCAAAAAATCAAGATTCATAAACCACCAAAACTACTGCGTGAAATCACGAATAACTATGAAAAACTTTGGAACTCTTGAATATGTGCTAGACAAGTATTCTGGGACATGGACTTGGAAGATAACTGGTGTTAGGGCAATAATGATGGTATCAAAATTAATTCCTAAGTTATGGTACGGTGATGGTCCTAACGAAGCAATAATCCCTGATGATGCAAACAGCATAAAACAAATCAAATGGATTTCTGAAAAATACCCATTAGAAATTTTATCAAAATCCACTTGGCAGAGAAAAATGTCTGATAAATCAATAAAAAAACCAAAACCCGTGAAAACTGAAAAGCTTTCAAAAGCAACACCAGGAAAACAGTTTCAAGGAAAATTACTAAACTTTCAAAAAGAGGGTTTAGATTTTCTTTTAAAATCATCTGGTAATGCACTCCTAGCTGATGATATGGGTCTTGGGAAAACAGTTCAAACATTGGCATATATTGCATCAGAAAAACAGGCATTACCGGCTCTTGTAGTATCGCCACTTGTCACACTAGGTAATTGGCAGCGTGAAATAGAGAGGTTCTTGAGTAAAAAAAGTAGAAACGGACGAATCGTAACGGACCAAGCCCCGAGTACCACAATGATACGTGTAGGCAAATCAGAAAATATTGGAACATTTGATTTCTATATCATAAATTATGAATTACTTCATAAGCGATTGTTGGATTTATCAAAGCTAAATATCAGAACACTTGTTTGTGACGAAGTTCAGCATCTTCGTTCTAAAACAACCCAAAAGTATGCTGCTGTAAAAAAACTTGCAGCAATGAAATCAATAAACTATAGAGTTGGACTTTCTGGTACTCCAATCTATAACCACGGTTCTGAAATATGGCCTATTGTTGATATACTAAAGCCAGGTCTTCTAGGTAATTTTAAGGAATTCTGTGAGTATTTCTGCTATCTTAATGACAAAGGAACCGCAATTGTACTTGAAAGTAAGCGGGATAGCTTACGTCGTGAGTTAGAAAAACATGTAATGCTTCGTAGAAAAAAATCCGACGTACTAAAGGATCTAAAAGACAAAGTTAGGTATAGGGAAATAATAGATGCGGATGTAAATTATTATAAAAATGAATTAAACAAGATCTGGGGAAAATTAGAAGAGGAACAGAAAAATGCAAAAACTGAATTTGATAGGTCGGCATCGTATAATAGGGCAATACAAAGTGAAAGGCAGGTAGCGGGTATAGCCAAGTTACCTCATGTTATTAATTTTGTTAAAAATATCATGGAAATTGAAGAGAGTGTTGTGGTTTTTTGTCATCATAAATACATTCACAAATTGTTACATGAAAGCTTGGAAGAATTTTCTCCTGCTGCAATTATTGGTGGTCAAACTGATAAAATTAGGCAGAAAAGCATTGATGACTTTCAAAACGGTGATACAAAATTAATGATTGCTGGTCTACGTGCGGGTAATCTTGGGATAAATCTTACACGTGCAAAATATATCATATTTGCCGAATTAGATTGGAGCCCTGCAATACACCGTCAGGCTGAAGATAGACTACATAGAATAGGTCAAAAAAACACAGTCTTTGCTTATTATTTAATCGGTAATGGAACATTAGACAATCACGTGGCTGATATTTTGGTTGACAAAAGCTATGAGATTGATAGTATTATGGATGAAAAACATGAATCATTTGAAAACAAGGAAAAAGCCAAACTAATACTTGCACAAATTCAGGATAAAATTAGTTCAAAATAATTGCTTTTCAGCAATAAGGAAAAAAATGAAAGTTGTTCCTAAATTTTACCTATTCGGAACATACTTGTGTTACATGTAGGACAGGTTCCCTTTGTGGCTGGTTTGCCATTTTTTAGGGTTACAGCAGATGTACCTTTCATCTCTCTTTTTGTTCTACATTTTACGCAATAACCTTCTGTCATACCAAAACTGGAGTTATTCTAGTATTAGCGAAATATTGTGAAAGACATTTCACATTTTTGTGACTATGATTTGCACAAAAATGAATGATCCTAGCGTACTTTTCATCATTTTAGCCTATTTTTCTACTAGTTACTCAAATAAAACCCAAGTATAATGACGAATATTAAATGAGACACAAATTTTGCCTTTATTTCTTGATTCCTTTTTTATTATTTTTACCACTTGACGCATTGGCAGATTCTGTAAATATTTCCGTAGATCTTCCAATTTACACTGATGCTGATGTGGTTACAATTTATGGAAATATTTCTATTGAAACATTATTTCAGGTTACTATTATTAGCTCTGAAAAAATTGTAGTAGTAAATGAAGAAATTGTAATTACACCAGGTGACTTTACACATAATGTTGTTCTAGGAAATTATCTGCTAGACAAAAATGGAATGTATAACATATCTGTTTCATACGGAAATTCAGTTGTAGAAAACCAATTCTTTTACCATACTGGTCAAAATGTAAACTCTGTTGATGTAAGTAATGGGAATTATGGTATTAGTGAAAGCGATCAAGTAATCGTATTCTCAATTGCGGGTGCAGTAATAGTAGGTGTATTAGTTTTTCTTGCACGGGGTACAATATTCAGAAAGAAAACTGAATATGACAAGGAAGATTGGGCTTCTCAAAAAAATCGGGATTATGAAAAATACCATTCTGAATGGATGAGTGATGAGGTAAAGTCAGGACGTAGGGAAAAAACAAAATTCAGTGATGAAGAGTTTAGAAAATCATTACTCGAAAATGATGTTCCTGATTATTATGCAATTTTGGAAGTTCATAAAACTGCAAATCAATCTGAGATAAAAAACCAATTTAGGACACTTGCCAAAAAATGGCATCCGGATAAAAAACAGGACGCCCATGCGGAGAAGAAGATGGCTCAAATAAACATGGCATACGATGTTTTGTCAAACCCAAAGCATAGAAAAATGTATGATCTTTATTATCATAAAAAACAGTAGTTTATTTCTGAATTATTTTTACAATATTCATGGTTAATTCAACTCTGGATTTTTTTTGAACGCTATTAATCAAATTAACAACTAATAATACAGAGTTCAAATTCTCTGTTGTGCCGTCAATGCATATTTCAAGTTCTTCGAATTTATAATTTGGACCTAGCATTACGCTAGATAATGTTTTTGCTAACATTGGCTCATGAATCACAGCCTTAATCTGATACACAAAACTCTCTGAATTTTTTTCTTCATTCCTAATTATTTTCCCCCTAATTGGCAGATTTTTTTTGAAAATTATTACATCATCTAGCTTATACTGATTTTTTTTAACAATTAATGAAAATTGTATATCTGTAGATTTCTTAAGAAGAATTAATTCTGCCAACAAATTTTCAGTATTATTCAATCAAATTAAAAATAATTTTATCCAAGTATAGTCATTTCTATTCATAATTATACTGAAAATATGTTTACAGAGTAAAATAATTTAAAAACAAGAAATTAGATGAAAATTTAATTGTCTTCAGTTACCACACCATCAATTCTTAGAAACAAGATCATGGATATGAGTAGAAAAAATGGATTAACACAACCATGTTTTGAAAAAATGCTTGATTATACAATAGACATTTTTGAATCCAATGGATTAGGCACTGCTTATTATGGATACCATAACATTGATCATGAATTAGAAGTCACACTAGGAACTTTATTAGTTTGTGGCGGGGAGGAAAGCATTCCAGAACTTTCCGATGATGATTTGAAA
>Ga0207961_1000134_pt1 | contig 21308 bp, 26 predicted proteins | sample Knorr_S7_td_250__FD_185596 | JGI IMG/M metagenome (GOLD analysis project Ga0207961, IMG submission 185596) | Marine microbial communities from Southern Atlantic Ocean transect - Knorr_S7_td_250_ad_252m_LV_B (SPAdes) (version 2) | ecosystem: Environmental > Aquatic > Marine > Oceanic | place... | reverse complement strand
AATCTAAAGACCTCAAATATTTCTATGCATTTTTGTCAATTATCGCTATAAGCTTAATTATACTAGTTATTACAAGAGTGCAGCGCGGTCTATCTGCTATTGTATTGAGTATATTGGCAATACTTCTGTTTCTTTATTGGTCTAATGAAATTAGAAAAACCGTGAAAAAACAACCTGGCCTTGGAATAATTCGTACAGCTAAGAAATTTACTTATGAATCTATCAAAACTACTAATGGCGGACTAGATATAATTGCACAGATTCCTGGTCAGCATTCTGATTTGAAAGTTGTTCATACATCTGGTCGACTTACTGTCACTAGTAATGGTGGTCTATCTGAAAAAATAAAAATTTCGAATAATCTTAAACTTGAAAAATATAATTTTATTAATGGGACTTTGACTATTAATCTAATTCGCAATGTCTAAATGAACAATATCTCAATTAACGCTCCTGCACCTAGTAATATGAAATTCAATATTATTATTGTAAATACTCTCTTAACCTCAGTATTCGATTTCTTTTCGATTAACCCTTTTACGAAGTACATGCTCTCAGTCATACTTGCTGCATATGCAATAAATTCTAACCAAAAAAATGGCGTTAAAGCCGTTAATCCATATAACAATATTCCTGAAATCCCTATGCTACTTCCCGCCGCACCAAATACCATGCCTGTTTGAAAAATCACCAACAAACCAAATAAGAACCCTAAAATCGGCGTCAACATTATCAGCGATATTCTATAATTATTCATAAAAATTGCTCGTGCATCTATGTCAACAGGTATTAGCTCCTCAGCTTGTTCTAGTATTTCTGACACTTGTTCCATATCTAATGGAAATGCCGATCCGATTAATCCGACTAACACAGTAAAAATTAAAACAAAAATAAATGAATTAATCCAATATTTTGGAAAAATTTCTCTAAAAATATTTTTTATCATTTAATTAGAAGTTTAGGATTACGAATAAAATTCCTAATGCTGCAGTCATTGTCATTAATGTTACAACTACTGCTAAACCTACTCCTCTAGGTCGTGGAGTTCCTCCTTTAAACAAACCTCCAGGAAGTAACATTAGTCCTAAAGCTAGTACAAACATTGATGTCGCATGGAGTCCTTGGATAAACGTCTCTGCCGGAAATAGAAAATTAGTATCGAACGATGCCCATATTCCAAAAGCACCAGTAATTGTAAATGCCAGTGCTGGAAATAGTACTTCCCAATCCATAAAAAATCATGCATCTATGAAAATAAAAACCTTGCTTTCTTGTTAAATTTATCAAATTATGGATGTCTTTTCAATAATGCAGCCATTTTCAAATAACTCTCTTATATTTCTGATTAAAATCAAAGGTGAACCAATTAGCAGGCCTAATGTTATTACTAGAAAAACCTGCTGATAAACAACGTTAGACAATGATAATAACATAGTTCCTGTAACTGCCGAAACTGCAATTGAGCTAGGCAATACACTCGTTAATATCAAACCTGCACAAGTTGGACATGCGGTAAATAACCCTGTAAATGCGCCTATTTGAAGAAATTGACTAAATAACCACTTTCCATTATTTTTTGGTCTATTGCTTAACGCAAACGTGATTAACATCACATTCCATGAAACTAAACCTGAAATTAAAATTAATAACAATACACTGAGTGGTATTACCATCAATCCTATGTGCTCTGTTACATATATCGCTGCATTAGGATACTGACCAATCGTACCACAACAATAAACTATTTTGATTGATGGTATTGATACATCATATGCTTCTGAGAAAATTATTTCCGATTGATATACAATTGTTCCTGAAATCACGGAAAAAATTATTACATATATTGCTGAAGAAATAATAAATATTTTTCTGTATTTTGCTTTTGTAAAAAGATCATATGTAAGGGATAATAAACCCAGTGGAATTGCTTTATTATTTAATTTGATTTCTCTTTGACCCAGTAATATCCTTTGAATTTGTATTGATATCATTAATAATCCCAATAATATACTGAATATGTATAATGCTCCTACATACTGAATCAAATTGTTGAGATTCTGAAAGTAGTTGTTTATTATAGCTGTATAAGATATTGAACTCCCAATTATTATCACGAGTCCTAAAATTAACCACTCGTAATTATACTTCAATAATGGTATTTTATATTACATCATTTAAAAAGTAAAGGCTAATTACTATCAACTTGTTAAATAGCATATTGGCAAGAAATTGGTTAGATCCGTTTAATTTCACATTTGCATTGTCTTTCTTATTTACAGGTCTGTTATTTTATTCCGTATTTCCTGCATTAGACAGTTCTAGTCTCTTGGTTCAGGCTCTTAGATATGGAATGATTTTCTTAGGTCTCTACCTTGTTTTTAATCTTATAAGGAAACGTCGTATTCAATCAAAATCTAGTTGAAGATTTTCACTTGTTTTGCAATCAGATAAAATACATATCCTATTGCTACTATTCCTGCCTGAGATAATAATGTGAATAGCATTATTGGTAACATATCTAACCCTGTAACTGTAAATCCTACATATGAAAGCCATAATGAGGTTACTAAAACGAATATTAATGGACCTATGAAATTTCCAGGGCTTTTGTATTGCCTAATGAAGAATAGACCTAAAAATGTAAATAACGGCGAAAGCAAATCTACGGCCCCCACTTTTGATGTAGTAGCGATAACAAGGTGACCAAGTGTAATTCCGAATATAGCTGCCATACCAAAGAATGAAATGAATGGAGCCAACATGAAACCTGGAATAATTGTTAATAAAACATGCATTTCTTCTGATGCAATTACGCTTCCTGATGAATCTATTGCATTAAGTATGTTTGCTGGCAATAAACTAAAAATTGAAGTTTCAGGTAGACCTAAACTTCCTGCCGCAGTTATACCTGCAGTAATTACAAATAAACCAAATCTTGGTATGTTGACTATTCCTTTTAGTGGGTTTGCTGTTTTCGACAAATTATGCTACCGCCGCCTGGAAATATGATAAGCCGTCTTGCCACAAAAATGCAAATAAAAATAACCAAACAATATGTACGAAATGCCAATAAGTTCCTGCAGCTTCTAGAAATCCGTGATTCTTTTCATCGAATTGATTTCTAAATGCCTTTATTGTTACAACTGTGTTTGCAATAACTCCTGCTATTACGTGCACTCCGTGAATTCCTGTAAGTACAAAGAACGAAGCGCCAAACAATCCGTCTTGTGGTGTTAGTTCGCCTGAACTAAGAAGATGCGGCCATTCGTAACCCATTTGTATTACTGCAAAACCTAAACCGAGAATTACTGCTCCGAGAAAACCTAATTTTACTGCAGTTTGATTTCCTTTTTTAACTGCTGCTGTAGACCATTCAATCATTACACTACTGACAATTAATAATGCAGTTTGTATACTTGGAATTGCAACATCTAGATGATGTATTCCTTCTGGTGGCCATACTGCATAAGCTGATCTTAGATAGAAATATGCTACAAAGGCTCCGCCGAAAAATGCAATTTCCGAAAGAATAAAAAGAGCAGTTGGAAATCCTACATCTCCTATTTCATGAAATTCTCCTGGTGTACCTCCTGCTTTTACCATTTGTTCAGATTCTTTTGTAATCTTTGGCCATCTTGGTATTTCTCCACCTAAGAATATGAATATTAACAAAACAAATAATCCAACTAATCCTGCTCCTAGTTGTAATGAAAAACCTTTCAACATGAAAATTACTCCAGCAGCAACAAATGCTCCAGCTCCTAAACCTACTAATGCAGGCATATATGAATGAAGTTCACTTGTGTCTACGTGGTGTTCGAATTCTACCTTCTTTTCATTATCTGGCATCTTAAAGTCAAAAATTTTATGTTGATAAACACATATAACTATTTTTTTAACCTAACATTTTTATTAATTCCACACACTTAAGAAAATATTGAATCATTCTACCTATTTGTCTGAATTAGAAGAAATAAGAAAAAAACAAATTTCCGACAAAGTCTCTAAATACCGAAAATTCTCTATGATTCTTGCTGTCATAATCCACGTCATTGCATTTATTACCGGAATAGTTATGCTTGTTGTTTTATCGTATTCATTCACCACTATGTTAGTTTTTCATGCAAGTATGCAAATTCTTGCTTATTTGAACATATTCTATGGGCCAAAATTATATGAAAAACGACTCAGAAAAAAAGCCATTGAACCAGATCCCATATTATTGAATCGATTTAAGTAACTTTACCAAATCTGGAATAAGAAGAAAACCTAATATATTAAATCAATGCACTAAAATTTGTCATAACAATGGGAATACTTTCAACTTTTGATAGAATTGTCTGGGCATTTAGCATTCTTGTAACCTTTTTAGTATTGTTTATTCTAGGTGGCGGCTTGTTAGTATCTTGGTATCCAGATCCAATTGACGCTCGTGCTGCTTTAATCAAATCATATTATGACGTTGTATATGTTGCTGGAATGTTTGTCTCTGCTTTATTTATAGGAACATTCTTCTATCTCATACTAAAATTCTGGGACAGGACACAACCTGCAGGACTTGAATAATTATGGATACTTTAGAAAAATTAGAATGGGCAACAATTGCTGGAGCTACTGTTTTGTTATTTGGCTTGGCCGTAATGGCACTTCCTGTTTTGGACGCATTAGATAATCCTGATTATTATGGCGAACCTGATTATGTCGTTAAAGTTGAATCAGGCCAGTGGTATTGGAAATTTATTTATCCTGATGGCTCAGAATCGGGTGAACTTAAAGTAAAGAATGGGGAAATCGTTCGACTTGAATTAGAAAGCACTGATGTAATTCATAGCTTTTATGTTAGAGAAATGGGATTTAAAGTTGATATAATTCCAGGTAAGACTAGGATTCAAGTTATTAGTGCTGAAACCCCTGGAGAATATTGGATTCAATGCGCAGAATTCTGTGGCGCATATCATGGTGGTATGAGAACTAAATTTATTATTGAGGAATGATGAAATATGGAAATTAAAGAAGTTAAAAAAGAAACTACACAACACGAACATAAGAATTTCTATTCTAGCTGGAAGACTATTCTTACTACCACACATCATACTGATATCGGTATTATGTATCTCGTTTTCTCTTTGTTCTTTTTCTTTATGGGTGGTTTTGCTTCCTTACTTGTTCGTTATGGTTTAACTCGAGGTGGTTCTATTGCACCTGAGGCTTATTCCAGTTTATTCACGATTCATGGCGTCAGTATGATTTTCTTGTTTGTAATTCCTGCATGGGCAGGATTTGGTAACTATCTTGTTCCAAAATATATTGGTGCTAAAGATATGTATTTTCCAAAACTTAATGCATTAGGTTTCTGGATGTTACCTCCTGCTGGATTCCTTATTTGGGCAGGAATGCCAAACGTAGGTTGGACTGCATATGCTCCTCTCTCCGTTTTTGTTGAAGGATGGGGAATGGATATGACTATACTTGGCCTTCACTTGTTGGGTACTTCTTCTATTATCGGCGCACTGAATTTCATTGTAACAATTATGAAAATGCGTGCTCCTAGTGTAACGTATCGAAATATGCCTCTTATCGTTTGGACTCAACTTACTACTGCTTTCCTACAAGCGCTTGCCACACCTGTTCTCGCTATGGCTTTGACTTTATTACTATTGGACCGAAACCTCGGTACTGGATTCTTTAACCCTGCACTTGGAGGAGATCCTATTATGTGGCAACATTTGTTCTGGTTCTATTCTCATCCTGCTGTTTACATCATGGTCTTACCTGGCATGGGATTGGTCTCTCAAATATTGCCTGCGATGTCTAGAAGAGAAATCTTTGGATATAGTTCTATTGCAGTTTCTACTGCATTGATTGGATTCTTGGGCTTTGGTGTTTGGGCACATCATATGTGGACAAGTGGATTATCTATTACTGCTCGTGTACCATTTATGTTCATGACGATGGCGATTGCTATACCGTCCGGAGTAAAAATATTCAATTGGGTAGCAACTTTGTATGGAGGAAAACTTAAGCTAAGCACTCCTATGCTTTTCAGTTTAAGCTTTATTCTCTGTTTTATCATTCAAGGCGTTGAAGGTGTATTTCTTGCAAACATCCCATTGGACTATCAACTTCAGGATACATATTATGTCGTCAGTCACTTGCATTATGTACTCTTTGGAGTTTCTGCTCAAGCTGTTTTCGCAGGAATCTATTATTATTTCCCATATATGACTGGTCGTAAATACAATGAAATGCTCGGCCAACTTCATTTTGCTTTAACTACCGTAGGTGTCTATATTCTGTTCACTGCTATGTTGTTCCTAGGTCTTGAAGGAATGCCTAGAAGATATTATCAATATCTTCCCGAGTTCTTCACTCTAAATGTCGCAGCATCCTTTGGCGCAGTCTTAATTGCATTTGGCGCTCTTGTATTTTTGTATAATATGTTAGATAGTTGGTATCGCGGTCCTGCAGTAGAAAATAAGGAAGACCCTTGGAAACTTGCAGACTATGGCATGAAAGAATGGCCTGATCAGTAATCAATGAACCAGTTAAAGACTCTTTCAGTGTCATCTGCTCTCGGTATCTATGTCTTAATTGTTGTTGGCGGAATTACTACTCAGAGTGGTTCTGGTATGGCCTGTCCTGATTGGCCTTTATGTTTCGGAGAATTACTCCCTAATCTTACTACTTCTGTATTGATTGAAATGACCCATCGCTATCTTGCAATGGTTGTTGGTTTTCTTATACTTGGCACATTTATAGTCGCTTATCGTTCATATCGAGATGATAAATATCTTGTTGCTACATCTGGAATAACTCTCGTTTTAGTAACCATCCAGGCCTATATTGGCATGCTTACGGTGACCTCAATTCTTGACCCTGCCATCGTTACTATACATCTAGCTGTTTCTACAGCATTATTCGGATTCTCTATTATTACTGCCTTACTATCGTACCGAACCTAATTATTGTGAAACATGCAGTCTTACACTAATCGAAATAAGAAACAAAACCTGTTACAAGATGGGCTATTACAAATTATTCTCGGTAATTCCTTAATTTTATTGTTAACTTCTACTACCTTAGAACGCTTCGAAATCGAAAATCTATTCTTCCATATAATGATTGAACATTTACTATATCTTGCAATAGGATTTCTTAACGCATCTGGTTTTGACTCTATTATTAAATCATACAAATCCAGCTCATCAAATTATCGACTACGGATTTTAAAATATTATTCAAATTATCTTGCGCTAAATAACAAATTCAATCCATTTGGTTTGATTACTGGTCTACTTTTTATCATTACCTTGTTTTATTGGCATATACCTTCTAATTTTGATTCCGCAATTGTTGATCTCAATACACATATGCTTATGCATTTTAGTATAATACTTTCGGGCACATTTCTGTATTCTAGCTTCAAAATGATTTCTCGCATACAATTACTTGTCTTTATTCTATCAATTGATAAAACAATGGGGGTATTGGGTTTCTTTCTTGCTGGAGGCGATTCACAAATCTATCAAACTTATCCGTTATCTGTCCAAATGACATCAGGGTTCTGGATGATAATTATGATGGTGGGGATTGATTTATTATGTATACTTCTGATTCTAAAAACTTTCTTTAATTCTACACCTAAATAATCGATGTATTTAATAATCGGTAATTAGGTAAAAACAATGATGTTTAACATAATCAATCTTATATTTACGATGTTTGTATTAATGACTGATTCTACCCAACATGCCGATCCTGATTTAGGCTCTAAAAAAATGATATTGACCTTAACTGTCGCTTTTCTTATTTTTGGAATTGCTTACCTTCTCTGGCAATCATTCTTTGTAATTCCATCAGAGTGAAATAACACGAATGTCATCTAATCCCGTAAACGTAAATTCTAGAAACCTTCTCTCTAATCTTATCGAAGTTTCCAAACCTTCTATTATCTACCTTCTTGATTTTGTTGCTATTTCGGCCTTGTTGATTGCCTATTATGGCTTCCCCAATTACGCTGCAACTCCTATCAGTTTTACAATAGTGGTCGGCCTTTTAATTGCTGGAACTCTCTCATCTGCTGGTTCTGCTGCTTTGAATTGCTATATTGATCGTGACATAGATATTAAAATGGCAAGAACGAAAAATCGTTCTAGTGCAACTGGCCAACTTTCAGCAAATATCATTCTTACCTATGGGATTGTTATGATTGGTCTTGCCGCTGTCGTTTCTACTATCTTTCTTAATCTATTGACTACTGGAATGATACTCTTAGGTTCATTTTTCTACGTCTTTATTTACTCTATTTGGCTTAAACGTAGAACTACTTGGAATATCGTAATTGGAGGCTTTGCAGGTAGTGCTGCTGCTTTTGCAGGCTGGACTGCCATTACTGGCCAACTTAACCTTGTCGCTGTTCTAATGGGAATTTTAGTATTTGTTTGGACTCCTTCTCATTTCTGGGCATTGGCTTTGCTGAAAGACGATGATTATACAGAAGCAGGAATTCCTATGCTGCCCGTTGTTGTTGGTAAATTAAAAGCTGCCCGTTATACTGTTGTCAACACTCTTTTGTTGATTCCATTCTCATTGGTTTTTCTTCTATTTGGTTTTGGATATGTTTATCTTATAATTTCTGTAATATTTGGAGCACTGTTATTATACACGAATATTAAATTACTCCAAAATCCATCAGACAAAAAAGTCGCTCTTACCGCATTCAAATTTTCTAGTCCATATCTTGCGATAATCTTTATTGCTTTGTTATTAGATGTTTTCTTTAGATTTCCGATTTTTTAATTCTTTGATTCTACTGTTATTTCTTTAACAGCTTCTTTATGTTTCTCTTCTACAGATTTTTTAACTTCTTGAAGACTTGAATCCATTCCATTGATTACCTGTTTTCTGACATGTAATCGATCAATGATTATTCCGATTATCGACTGCGGTAAAATATAATCTGCTTCAAATGTAACTTCTGTACTATCGTTAATTTCTTTAAATTCAACTGTAATTACGTTCTTTTTGAATGGGCCATTCATTGCTTTTGAAACAATTTTTTTATTTTTGGTAACTTCACATGTTATACTGTCCCATTGCATAGTTCTTCCGCCAAATTCTCCAATTATTCTCATTACAGTGCCAACTCCCCATCCTTCAGTTATTTTTATAGGAATAACTTTCATTTTTGCTTCTTCTGGAAAATGACCTGCAACATGTTCTGGTCTTGCATAATACATGAAAACATCATCTACTGGTGCTTCCATTATAATTGTTCTAGATACTTTACCCATTTTGAACAATATTATAAAATAATCTTGAATACTTAACCCTTTTGGATATTGTCATTTTAGAAATTAATCTTCCATCATTTGTAAATTCGCAATATTTCCGGATAAACTATTTACTTCTAATTTGTAAGGTATTATTTCATCTACTTCATTTTGCTTTGCAGAAAATACTACTTTCCAAATAGAAGTTTCATTATTAAATTCTATAGATTTAAGTTCATGCCATTGTATATAGCCAAACAGATTTACATATTCTATGGCCTTTTCAATAACTTCTTTCTCATTCATGTCTATTATAGGAAGACTTTCTCAAAATCATCCATTATCTTTGCTAATTTGAAATCATACATGCTTAATCCGCCAACATCATGAGTTGTGAGTTCTACTTTGATTTTATTGTATACATTAAACCATTCTGGATGATGATTAATTCTTTCAATTTCTATCGCCATTCTTGTCATAAATGCAAATGCGTCACCAAAGTCTTTGAATTCAAATGTTTTTCTTATTCGATCATTATCTAATTCCCAATTGCTTAATTTTGATAATTCTATATTGATTTCATCATTATCTAATTTTCTATAACTTTCGCCCATGTTAATGTGATGTTTTAGGTACTTTTTTATTCTTTCTTTTACCCTAATATTTCGGTCTCGCACCCACGGTATTATCTTATGATATTCCGTAGGCCCGCGGTAGCTCAGCTTGGTAGAAATATTGCCAAAAGCTTCCGGCTGTAGGGTTAAGCCTTGGCTTAACCGAACAGTTTGCCAAGCACACAGGAACCGGACTGTCGTCGGAGAGTTAATACTCGACGAATTCAAATTGGATGAAAATCCATGAATGTCCGACCCGCGGGACCATTTTATTTCGGTTAAGACCTTTCCTTTCGCTTACTAAATCTCCTCAAAGAAGAGAATACATAAATATAAAAGATTGGTCTGAATCATTAGGTAATAATATTGGCAGAAAAACCCCATCTTAATATGATTGTAGCAGGTCACGTAGACCAAGGTAAATCTACTATAATTGGTCATCTTCTTGTTGACCTCAAAGTCATTGACGAACGTACTATTGACAAATTTGCAGAAGAATCTGAAAAAACAGGTAAAGGTGATACATTCAAGTACGCATGGGTTATGGATAATTTGAAAGACGAACGAGAACGTGGTGTTACTATTGACTTGGCATTTAAGAAATTTGAGACACCAAAGTTCGATTTTACACTTATTGACGCTCCTGGACACAGAGACTTTATTAAAAATATGATCACTGGCGCTTCTGAAGCAGATGCTGCCATTCTTTGTGTTTCTGGCAAACCCGGAGAAACAGAAATTGCTATCGGTCCTGGCGGTCAATCCCGAGAACATTGTTTCTTACTTAAAACACTAGGTGTTAAGCAAATGATTGTTGCAATTAATAAAATGGATGCAAATGAAGTCGGTTATAAAAAAGAACGATATGAAGAAGTAAAAGCTGAAGTTGAAAAACTTCTTAAATCTACTGGATGGGATCTTACAAAGACTCCTATTATCCCTGTTTCAGGATGGAAGGGTGATAACCTCATCAATAAGGGAGATAACCTTGACTGGTATGATGGTAAAACTATCTTCAAAGCATTTGATGACTTCGAACCTGAAGATCCTCCTGTTGATAAACCATTAAGACTTCCACTACAAGATGTATATTCAATCACTGGCGTTGGAACAGTTCCAGTAGGACGTGTTGAAACTGGTACATTCAAGGTTGGCGAAAAAGTTGTTATTATGCCTAGTGGTGCAAGCGCTGAAGTAAAATCGATAGAATCTCACCATGTTGAAATGCAAGAAGCTAAAGCAGGCGATAATATTGGTTTTAACCTTCGTGGTGTAGATAAGAAGGACATTCGTCGTGGAGACGTAATTGGCCCTGCAGATAATCCGCCTAAAGTTGTTAAAGAATTCACTGCTCAGATCATTGTAGTACATCATCCTACAGCTATAGCTCCTGGTTATACGCCTGTTATACACGCACACACTTCACAAGCTGCAGCAACTATCACTGAGTTAGTTTCTAAATTAGACGCTCGAACTGGTGGTGTTACGGATGAAAGTCCTAAAGCACTAAAAACTGGCGATGCAGCAATTGTAAAGATTCAACCATTGAGACCATTGTGTCTTGAAACATTTGGTGAATTCCCACAAATGGGACGATTTGCATTGAGAGATATGGGTACAACCATAGCTGCTGGTGTAGTTAAAGAAATTAATCAAGAATGGGAACAGAAATAGTTTCCACTCTTATTATTTTTATTCATTAAATTTAATCAATTGTAGATAAACAATTCTTTAATTCCAGTTCTGACTAAGCTTTACTGTTAATTAACAACGAATTTATTAATAAATATCATTATTTTATTAATATAATAATATTTTTCAAGATAATATTAATATATGCGTTGTTCTTGATTATATTCAATGCAAGTTACCTTAAAGAAAGTCTCAAAACGATTTCCTAATGCCGAAGTTGATGCTGTTAATCAAGTTGATTTAGAAATTGTAAATAAAGAATTTCTTGTTATTCTTGGTCCATCTGGAAGTGGTAAATCTTCCTTACTTAGACTTATTGCAGGTTTAGAAGAAGTTTCTGGCGGAGAAGTATATTTTGGAAATGAATTGATGAACGATGTTTCTCCTAGAGAACGCGATATCTCTATGGTATTTCAAAATTTTGCTTTGTTCCCAAATATGACTGTTTATGATAATATTGCTTTTCCTATACGTGCCTCTGGTAAAGATTCTGAAAATCTCGATAGCGAAGTAAAAAGAATTGCTTCTATGTTACAAATCGAAGGTCTTTTAGATCGAAAACCTGGTGCGCTAAGTGGCGGTGAACAACAACGTGTTTCTCTTGGCCGTGCAATTATTAAGAAACCAAAAGTCTTCCTGATGGACGAACCTTTGTCTAATCTTGACGCTTCCTTACGTTCCGAATTACGTGCTGAAATTAAAAAATTACACAAAGAATTGGGAATCACATTTATCTATGTTACACACGACCAAACTGAAGCAATGACTATGGCTGACCGTATTGCATTAATTAAAGACGGAAAATTACTACAAGTCGATAAGCCTGAGGTAATCTATGATAACCCAAATCATTCTTGGATTGGTTCATTCCTTGGAATGCCTGCTATGAATCTTATTAGTTCTTCTGATCTTAGTGGTTCAATTCCTTCTAAAAAAGGCGCTAGCGTAATTGGAATACGACCTGAAAATCTCAATATAAGTACAGAAAAATCCAAGTTAACTGGTTCTGTAATATCTACTGAATATCTCGGTGACAGTAAAATAATCAATGTCCAAGTAGGAAACTCTATTATTAAGGCCAAAGTTTCAAATGATTCAACATTCTCTGTTGGCGCTGACGTAAATCTCGACTTTTCTGATGACGATCTTAGGTTTTTCACTGACGATGGCAAAAATCTTGGGTGACTAACTTGAAAGTCCCGTATATTTTTCTGATTCCCAGTTTAATTATAATATTCCTTGCAGGTGTAGGCCCTGTTTTTCAATCTTTTCTACTGAGTTTGTCTGAATTCTCGCTAGTTAATCCTTCACAGACTCCTGTTGGATTCCAAAATTATATTGCTCTACTTTCTGATTCTATTTTCTGGAAAGCTATTCAGGTAACAATGTTACTTGTCTTTGGTTCAGTTTTACTAGAATTTGTAGTCGGAATATTCCTTGCTTTGTTGATAACTAGTTCGGGAAAACGAGCTAGAAGTGTATTCTCATCAATTTTTGTAATTCCAATTGCAGTTGCTCCTATAGTCACAGGAATATTATGGTCGCCAAATTCTGTCTTTGACGATCTTAATACTTTGCTATACTATGGTTTATCTCTTGGAACCTATATCGACACGACTAAACCCTTTACTTATTATTCTTTAATTATTATTTCTGACGCTTGGATTTGGGCTCCATTAATGATGTTAGTTACTGTTGCTATCATTCGTTCAATTCCTAAAGAACAATATGAAGCTGCCGAAGTCATGGGCGCTTCTTCTTGGACTAAATTCCAAAAAATTACATTTCCTGCAATAATTGTTTCTCCTGCAATTCTTGTTACTTTACTTCTTAGGACTGCGGACGCATTTAGAATGTTTGAAGTACCTTATGCATGGAATTTCTGGCTTGGCCAAGACGCTGAACTTGGGGCTTCTGTTGATACTGTAAGTGTGTTGATGTGGAAAATGTTCTCCTCCACTTTATACGATTTCCCTATTGCACAAATAACTACTATTGCAATTGTCCTGTTGATGGTTACTCTGACCACTTGCGCTCTTGTATTAAGAAGGTCCCCTAGATTAATGGAATGATGAATGATGAGTCAAAATAAACAAAAAAACAATTCGAGATATATTCGCTACATATTACTTCTTTCTGCATCACTGTGGGTGTTGTGGCCTATTTCAATCATGGTTGAAGAAGGATTTCGTGTAGATATTGGACCGTTGTTCTCAGGTCGTGGAGCAAGTTTTGTCGGAGAATTCTTCCAAGGCCAAGGAGGCATAAGATTCAGTACTATTGAATATGTTAAAGCTCTTAGAATCGAGGCTTATCCTAGATTACTTGTTAACAGTGTAATAATTGCTGTATCCAGTGTAATAGTCGCAGTTCTTGCTGGACTTCCTGCAGCTTTTACAATGGCAATGTACAAGTTTCGTGGCAAGGCATTCCTTACTTATGCATTACTTGCTATGAGAACCATCTCTCCATTTGCTGTATTGTTGCCGTTCTTCTTGATATATGGACGACTTGGATTGTTTGATACTTACCAGGGCATGGCATTTGTTTATTTAATTATTAATCTCCCGATAATCACTCTGATGATGAGAGGTTTCTTTAAGGATATTCCTAAAGAGATCTTCGAGGCTGCATTTATGTCAGGAGCGTCTGATTCCTATATTCTCAGGAAAGTTGCACTTCCATTAGCATTACCTGGTCTTGCCGCAGCTGCAGTGTTTGCTTTTGTTGGTACTTGGAATGAATTCTTCTATGCTTTGTTCTTAACAGGTACTGTGACTAAGACTGTTTCTCGTGGTGTTTGGTCTGGTTTCTCTGAATCTATTGAATCATTCAAAATCCTTGAATTTGACGAATTAAACGCAGGCGGCACTCTTGCTATTATTCCTGCAGTTATACTCTCACTTGCGGTTCAACGTTACCTCGCTAGAGGTATTACACTTGGTGCGCACGAACAATGATGCAATCCCGAACTAATCAAATAGCCATTTTAGTTGCACTCGTTCTTTTATTGGGCTCACTTGTAGTCTATTTCTCTTTAGGAGGACAATCCGACGTTGACGTTCTTCCATCAGGAGAAAATGAATTAATTTCTTTAGCAAAAGAATCTGGAAGATTACATATTTTTGTAGACGATGAAATTTATGACGAATCTTTCTTTAATTATATTGATAAAGAATTCTCTTCAAAATATGGTATTGATGTAGAGATTACTACCGGGCATTGGTCAGGAATACAAACTCAATTGATTAATGAAAAAGTTTCTGGTCGTTCTTCTGGCGCTTTTGATTTGGTCATTCTTAATGACGAAGCAACCGCACGTTTAATTGAAAAACAATTGACATTCTCTCAATCTGGAAGTCTGATTTCTGATATTTCTACTAATCCAATTTCTGACGAAGTAATAAAGTCGAAAATTGCAGGAGTTGATAATGACGGATCAGGAATAACTTTGTGGTTTGACGTATATTCATATATGTATAATGCCGATGAGTTTTACAAATTTGAAAATGTATATTGTTATTTGGGATTAGTTGGAGAGGACGATGACGATGACGACGATGATGACGACGATGATGACGGTTCAGGAAGTGGAGATGACGATGATGATGACGATAATGACGGTTCAGGAAGTGGAGATGACGATGACGACGACGACGACGAAGTAGAAGGCGTCTTTTTCCCTAGTCCAGTTGACGATAAAGCAGGTGCGGCATTAGTTGTAAATACAGTCCTTCACTATGGAAGCTCGGGATATTATGAATCCTTCTATGATGCTTCATTAGAATCTGAATGGCCAGAATTATTGAACTTTGAAATTGAGGACGAACCTGAAATGGAAGGAATGGATGAGTTATTTGGCGTAATTGAACCAGAACTTGAGATTAATTCCATTCTTGAAGTCTTTGACGACGAAGAGGTTCTAGTCGGATACTTTAGATACGGCTCCATTTTACTTGAATCAATTCAAGGAGACATTAGCGATGAGATTGAAGTATATTTCGGCATTGAAGGCAGTGTAAAAACAAGTGTTCATGCAACCATTCCATTTAATTCTCCAAACAAAGCTGCATCTATCTTGATGATTGATGAGATTCTTGGCGAAAGTTCACAACGACAGATTGCGACGATTTACGGAAGTTATCCGTCTGCTAACGCTGAAATGATAGATGATGTATTTGGCGATGCCCAATTCTTTATTCCATTCGATGATATTTCTGATTCATTATACGATTGGCCTTATTATTCTTATCCGATAAACATACTTGATATGTGGCGAGTATTGTTTGAAGGTTAGAATATGATCGATTCAATTTTGAATAAAGGTAACGTTCTATTAAATAAACTAGACAAAAAAAATGTCTCAGTAATCCTCTTTATTTTAATTGCCGTTTTTATTTTCTCTTTACGTGCTAACGCAATTAATTTGAGCACAGAATATACATCCGATTTGGAATCCCACATTCGTAATATCCCTTCTGATCAACTTTACAATACCTCTTTTGTACACGAAGTTCCTGTTTCCATCTTTACTATAGAAGGTAATGGTAAGTCTATTGATGTTAAATACGTCACTTTGGTAAATCTGATTTCTGGAACACACTCTGTAGATCTCAACGACCTTGATGGTTTTGATTCAATTAAAACCAAGAACTATTATCTGCCTGGATCATACACTGTGTATGTGACTATAGAAGATAGTGTTTTACATCTTGAATATGAAAGATATATTGGAAGATTAGGTAAGGTATAATCTCTTACTATTACACAACCTTTTTTCATTCTAACACGAGTCTAAATTTAATAATTCCTAAAAATCTGACGAGTATTGCATTCTGATCTAAGAATGTTGATTGTCCCTCATACTACAGTTCCCTAACATCGACTATTTTTTTGTAACTTTTTTTATATGCTCAATTATTGTATCCATCGAAGTTCCAGGCCCAAAATTACCCGTAATTCCATTATTTTCCAACTCTTCTTTATCTTCTTCAGGTATTATTCCTCCTCCAATTATTGCTATTTCACTCGCTCCCTTTTTTTCCAGAAATTTCTTTACTTCTGGAAAGGCAGTTAAATGCGCTCCATTGTGTAAACTTAATGCAATTGCATCTACATCCTCATCGATTGCAATACTGGCTACTTGTTCTGGCGTTGGCAATAACCCGCTGTATATTACTTCCATACCTGCATCCCTAAACGCCCTACATAACACTAGGACTCCTCTGTCATGTGCATCTAATCCTGGTTTTGCTACTAATATTCTGATTTTTTGTGCCATTCTATAATTACCATTTTAAAATATTTGAGGTTCCTTCCATTCACCAAATACGTCTCTGCCTACATCTACAATTTCCTGTAATGTCGCATATGCTTGTACTGCTTTTATCGTATCATACATGCAATTCTTATCATTACTTTCATATGTATTTCTTAGACTCTCTAGTGCTTCTCTAACCTTATTATTGTCTCGATCTTTCTTTAGTTGTTTTAATCGGTTTACTTGAATCTTTTGTGCCTCGTCATCCACTTTTAATATTTCAATCTTATCTTCTTCTTCTTCAGTATATTTGTTTACACCTACAATGACTTCTTTTTCTTTTTCTATTGATAATTGACTTCGATATGCTGTTTCAGCAATTTCTTTTTGCAAATATCCTTTTTCTATTGCACTAATTACTCCTCCTAGAGAATCGATTTTCTCAAAATACCTATATGCCTTTTCTTCTAGTTCGTTAGTTAGATGCTCTAAATAATATGATCCTCCTAATGGATCGGCAGATTGAATTACTCCTGTTTCCTCTGCAATAATTTGCTGTGTTCTGAGTGCAACTTTTACTGCTTGCTCAGTAGGAAGCGCCCATGCCTCATCATATGAATTAGTATGAAGTGATTGTGTGCCTCCTAATACTCCTGCTAATGCTTCTATCGCTGTTCTTACTATGTTGTTCATTGGTTGTTGCCATGTTAAAGAAGCTCCTGAAGTCTGAGTATGAAATCTTAATGCTAAAGCAGGTCCTTTTTCAACTCCGTATTTTTCTCTTAATACGGTGGCCCATATTCTTCGCGCTGCTCTAAATTTAGCTATTTCTTCAAAGAAATTCATTGTACAATTGAAAAAGAATGACAGTCTAGGGGCAAATTCTTCAGTTTTTAGCCCTGCTTTCTGCCCTAATTCTAAATATGTAAATCCATTTGCTAATGTGAATGCTAATTCTTGCGCTGCATTAGAGCCTGCTTCTCTTATGTGATAACCACTTATGCTTACATAATTCCATTTTGGCATTTCTTTTGTGCAATATTCCATCATGTCACGAACAATTCTCATATGATCTTTAGGCGGATATGCCCACTCTTTTTGAGCTATGTACTCTTTTAGAATATCTGTTTGTACTGTTCCACGTAGTTCATTTAAAGGAATATTATTTTTTAATGCGACAGACGCATACATTGCCGTGAGAATTGATGCAGGCGCATTGATTGTCATTGACGTACTTACTTGATTCAATGGAATGTCTTTCAATAATACCTCCATATCTTTTAATGACGATATATTACATCCACATTTTCCTACTTCGCCCTTTGACCTATCATTGTCTGCGTCATATCCATACAACGTCGGCATGTCGAACGCTATACTTAATCCCGTCTGCCCATTCTTTATTAAATATTTCAATCTATTATTCGTATCTTCTGGAGTTCCAAATCCTGAAAACATTCGCATTGTCCATTTCTTTCCTCTATACATGTTGGGATATGGCCCCCTTGTGAATGGAAACTCTCCGGGCATGGATCTATCTTTATTCATTTGATTGTCCGAATCATAATACGAAGTCTTTACATCAATGTCCGATGTAGTAGAAAATTCTTCATTATTGTTAGTTTTTTTATTCCATGGCTCTAATACTTCTTTTTCCCATCGTTTAACATCTTCATTGTTGCTGTCTTTTTTTAACTTAGCAAGTTCGTTGATTTTATGTTTCCAGTAATTTTCCGTTTCTAGCAATATTATTACCTATATAAGAATCTAAAATCTTATACTTTAATTCATTTCGGTATTCTGTAAAAAAAATTCGTCAAATGACCAAGTTATCAAAATTATATATCTCACTCGCCATAAATTATTACCATATGAGTGATGATTTTGTCAGTTCTATTCTCTCAGGAGATAGAAGAGCTATCGCTAAAGCAATATCTATGATTGAAAATGAAGATTCAAAAATCGGCGATATAATCTCTCAACTATATCCAAAAACTGGTAATGCATTTGTTGTAGGTATAACTGGTCCGCCAGGTACTGGCAAAAGCACGTTGATTAATGGTTTAATTGAAAACTATCGTAAACTAAATAAAAAAATTGGCGTTCTTGCAATTGATCCATCTAGTCCAATTACGGGAGGTTCTTTACTTGGCGATCGATTGCGTATGAGTACACATAATCTTGACCCTAATGTTTACATTCGAAGTATGTCTTCTGGAAATAAATCTGGCGGACTGTCTAAGTATACTCGTCGAAGCCTCTCCATCCTTGATGCATCAGGTCTTGATTTAATAATTGTCGAAACCGTTGGTGCAGGACAATCTGAAGTTGATATATTGAAAATAACAGATGCTGTAGTAATTGTTCTTATGCCTGAATTAGGTGACGATATTCAAATCTATAAAGCGGGCCTTATGGAGATTGGGGATATATTTGTCGTGAATAAATCTGATCTTGATGGCTCTGATCAGATGTATACAAAACTACTTTCTGCTTCAAAACCAAAAAATGATAAATGGATGCCAAAAGTGATTAAAACTGCATCTATAGACGGATCAGGAATTAACGATCTTATTCATTCTATCGCCGAAAGAGAAAAATTCCTTAAGGATTCGTCAAAACATTCTTCCACCGAAGAAAATAATATCAAAGATGAAATTCTTAGTGTAGTTATTGACGATTTATCTAAAACCCTTAGTGAAAAAATCAAAAATCATCCTGACTTTCAAAATTTAGTTGATCAAGTGTTGTCTAAGAAAATCGACCCTGAACAAGCTGCTCTTCTCATAAAAGAAAAACTTCAGATTGAATAATATTATTACTCCCCTCTGTCGATTATTCTAGAAATTGAGGCTATAACTTCTACTATTCCTTCATTATTTACGGTTGATGTAGGTATTAATTCGTCGATTATGTTTGATTCTATAACCGTTTCGGCCATTCTACTGGTCAAATCATATATCTCTCCTCCTTCCTTTAAATCATCCAATAATTCGGAAAAATCATCTGCCCATTTTAATATTCTGTCTTGGCTATCTGTAATCAAATCCTTCTTAGTTAAAATCGATATTTGCGGTATTTCTAATCTTAATTTTATTGAACTTGCTAATAGTGCAATTGATAGAAAATTTGATGGATCAGAAACTAGTGTTGCATCAAACAAAAATAAATTTACATTTGCTTCATTTGATATATTTTTGACAAAATACGGTCCACTTTTTCTGTAGGCAAATAATTCAATTTGTCCTGGCGTGTCAATAAATACGTAATCGGCATTGTATTCATCAATCTCTTCCTCAATTTGTTCTAATTTAGTTGCGATAAGGTCAGAAGCTAAAATTAACGAACCATTTGGACCTAAGTTGTATTTGTCCATTATGTCTTGTAAATTTATATAATTTCTTATGTCTACATCAATCCCATAAGGCACATTGCTTACTCCTGGATCTAGATTGACCGTAATTACGTTCTTACCCTCTTGTTGATACCAATTTGATAAAATTCCTGTCAAATTACTTTTTCCAGACCCTGCAGTTCCAGTTAAAAATATGCTTTTCATCTTGAACTAAGATTTACTTTGTTCCTATTAAGATATTTAGAAATGGTTAAGCATGACAATATGTAATTTGATATTTATGAAGTTTCATATTATATCTGTTGGCAATGAACTTCTCTCTGGAAGAACTTTGAATACAAATCTTCAAACTATTTGTAATAAACTTGCTGACATAGGTTGTACTGTATCGCGTTCTTATATTGTTCGAGATAATTGCGACGAGATTTCCTGGGCTTTAAATCAAGCAATCTCTGCTGATTCAGACTGGATTGTTCTTTCAGGAGGTCTTGGTCCTACATATGACGATATGACTCTCTCTTGTACTGCATCGACTCTCAACCTTCCATTAGAACTTAATGAAATTGCACTTGAAATGATTATTCAACGATATACTGACCTTGTATCTCAGAATGTTATTGATTCATTTTCTATTACTGATAGTAGAAAAAAAATGGCAATTCTTCCAAAAAATTCCACCCCATTAAATAACGACGTCGGTACTGCACCGGGCGTATTGATTAAATATGAAAATAAGAATATAGTTTGCCTTCCAGGTGTTCCTAAAGAAATGGAAAATATCCTTATTCACGAAGTCTTCCCTCTTATTGATTATGATAAAGTTGACAAAGTAACTTCCAAAGTACTATATATTGATGGAATCACTGAGTCTGAACTTGCACCAATTATTTATGAATTTGTCTCTACTAATGATTTATACATTAAATCTCATCCTCAAGGAATTACTGATGGAATCTATCATATCGAACTGGTTGTTTCTTATCAATCCAAGAAATTTTCTGAATCTACAATTAATTCAATTATTGAAAAGTTGATATCTTCAATAAAAATTCGTGATAATATTAGAGTAAAATATTGATATTACTTTTTCTTTTTATCAGATAACCACCAATTAA
>Ga0207961_1000132_pt1 | contig 21457 bp, 20 predicted proteins | sample Knorr_S7_td_250__FD_185596 | JGI IMG/M metagenome (GOLD analysis project Ga0207961, IMG submission 185596) | Marine microbial communities from Southern Atlantic Ocean transect - Knorr_S7_td_250_ad_252m_LV_B (SPAdes) (version 2) | ecosystem: Environmental > Aquatic > Marine > Oceanic | place... | reverse complement strand
GGAATCTCGTGGTATGAGGCAACCGCATACGCGCAATTTAGAGGAAAATCTTTACCAACCCTCACACACTGGGCTAGGGCGGCTTACCCACCCTCTGAGATCGCTTCTTCGCTGATGCCAAGTCTTGTAGGCACAAGCAACTTCGATAGGGAGGCACTGCACCCTGTCGGTTCTGAACAGGGTGGTGGCGCATACGGCAGCATCCATCAAGCTGGTAACGCACGTGAGTGGATCTTGAATGAATGGGGACAAGGGGGTATGACGTTAGGGGGTTCCTATCGTGAACCCACATATTGGGCGAATCAACGCGCGGCCCAGCCTCGCTTCAGTCGTTCCGACTTAAATGGTGTCCGTTTAGTTAAACTGCTGGATCCCCAAGGTGAAGTATCGTTCTCAGACCCGATCCCGAGGACGACGGCCTCGAATATCCCTACTGAGCCGATGTCGAATGAGACATATGGAGTAGTCTCTGCACAGTTCGCCTACAGTCCAACCAACCTCGAGCCAGAGATTATTGCGGTAGATGATTCTGACAACCAGTGGATCAGGGAAACCGTCCGGATCAATGTAGGCTACGACAATGAGTCAATGGACTTAATGATCTACATACCTCGGGGTTTCGATCCTCCATATCAGCCAGTGATGTTTTCCCCAGGGGCCAATGCCTACAGCATCCTGACACCCCTGACTGACTTCGATCCCGCAGTTTACCTGCTCGATTTTTTGCCGGTGAGTGGACGAGCACTCGTCATACCATCCTTTGATGGTTCGTACGAAAGAAAAAGTACTGACCTCTCGACTGTGGCCCGGACACCTGCAGCCGCAAGCCGAGCCCTAGCTGAGCGAAGGGTGCACTGGAGGATCGATCTGGGCCGATTGATCGACTACTTCACGCTTCGTCCCGACCTAGATCACGAGAAAGTCATCTACTTGGGTTTTAGTATGGGAGCTACAGGTCGTGGATTTTTAGCTGCTACTCCTTTTGAAACTCGCATCAAGAATAACATTTTTATTAGTGGGGGCGATGCAGGAACAAGTGGCTATATGAACCGTATCGTACAACCAACACTGATGCTTAACGGCTCAGGTGATTACGTATTCCCCATAACAAGCCAAGAATCGCTTTTCGATCGATTAGGGACACCTGCGGAAGATAAGCGTCACGTCATTATGAGTGCCGGGCATTTCCCACTGCCTCGTAACCAGATGGTGGGCGAAATCTCTGATTGGCTCAATAAGTATCTGGGGCAACCCGTCAGGTCAGGGGCTGCTAACTAAGGAAACAGGTGCCTCTTCCTTACATTCGACCGCGACCCATTTGAGCTGAGATTCTCCGCCTGCGCTGGGCTTCTCTTGCTTCTGCTGCCCTGAGAAGCTCCTCGGGAATCTTCTCTCCTACGACGATGCCTCTTGGGGTTGCTGGAGCAAAGTAGATACGGGCATTTGCCATCTCATCCGTAGTCTCAGCTCCGTATACAACCTCCGCCGTTGGATCAGGATTGTTGGGATTCCCTTCTGAATTATCGAACCACCAAGTCATGTGGAGCCTTGAGCCTGCCGGAACGAAGAGCGGTTCCTCGTATTCGTAGAGGAACTGCCAATTGAAGTCATAGTCCGGCACCCAGAGTAGCGTTTCCATTTTACCATCCGGATACTCAAGCTCGTACCTCATAGCCTTACCACGCAGATGCATGTGCGGCCCGAGGGATAGGAGGTACGTGTCTTCCTCAAATGGCCGCTGATGCTTCACCTCATAGTTCGGATCACCGGCAGGAATTACAAAGCGTGTCGTAAAATTGAGATCCGTATCAACTACGTAGTCAATCACGTCACCGGGCTCATAGAACAAGAATCCTGCCCTGGTAAGATCCTCCACGGCCGAACCCGGACCGGGGGTTTTATGATAGTGCATATTTGTTGTGATATATGGATCCTCAGGCAGTAGAACGCCCCAACCCTCAGGGTAGGTGAACGGCCCACGACCGGGAACGCCAACTCCCATATGGCTGGAGACTATGTGGTGAACCCATGGGCCCCCAGGACGAAGCTCAGCCTTCGAAATCCACTTTGCTTCCGTATGTGCACCGTCCGGTACCGGCATATTGAACGTGGGCTGCCAATCTTGCACGGAATCCGGGACGTGCACCGGTTGTTCGAACCCAACAACAAGATCGGGCTCACCAATCCACCAGCCTGTGAGGCCCCGACCTGATCCTTCTTTCGAATCTTCGAGCAGCGTGGCTGACTCTGATGGCGATGCCCCTTCCGGAGTCTCGCCTTCAGGAGCTCCCGCATCCACCCAAGCGATTACGGTTTCCTTGTCAGCATCGTCGATATAGCGCTCATCCTTGAAGGTGCCCTTGTGTTGGACATGAGCGCCCCACGGAGGCATGTAGCCACTCTCGAGCGCCCGCTTGATCCGGGGAGCCCATCGATAGGCTTCAGCGTAGGTCATTAGCGACATCGGAGCTGTAATTCCACCGACATCCGGGGCATTCGGACGGTGACAGTCCACACAGTTCTGCTGTAAGACCGGCAGAACATCCGCGTAGAAGCTAGGAGTTGCTTCCGCCTCACTAGACGCCAAAAAACCTCCACTGTTGGTCTGTGCCGTCGCGACACCCGCAAAGGCCAGTATCCAGAACAAGTGTAGGACCGTCGTAGCCCGGATCTTTTCTACGCTCATGAGTCCCCCGCTTAATTGGGAGCGAACCTGATTACCGCACGTACACCAACAACTGGGTTCCCTAAACATGTTAGGCGCCCCTGAGACCCGCAACTTATTCGGGGACACCACAGCGGAGGAAACGCGGGGCTAAAAAGGGGGTGCCCGCCCCCACTGGGGGTGGGGGTTGCTGGCTAGTCCAGAATCTAGTTGAAGATGAAGTCTGGTTTTTTGAGTAAGGCGAGCAAGGCAAACAATAGCCCATAGCTGAAGACTACCGTTGTAAGAACGTCGCCCGTAATTGCATCGCTTAACCCGACTGTGAAATCGTTAGCGATTTCGTTTATCTGAGAGAACAAGAGGCTCAAGGTTCCTACGGCCAAGAAAAGAGCGAGACATAATTTTCTTATAAACTTCTTAGATTCTTGCTCTTGGTGTATCAAAATCAGTATATGAGAACGAAATAAATCTTTATCTCTTTGAGAGTAAGAAATCTCCTTTTCTTTCTCTATGACAGCCTCTAATCGGTTCATCTTAATTTCTCCAACGCCCGACTTATCTTTGATTTTACGGTGCCCGGTTTCAAGCCCACAACCTCTGCTATTTCGTCGATCTGGTACTCGTAAACATAACGCAGTGTGAATATGGTTCTTTCATCTTCAGCGAGAGGTTTAATGAGTTCAAAGAATCCTGTATTACCTCCGAGATCAGGTGTGTAGCTTGGCTCATCAATTACTTCTAGAGACAGATACTGACTCTCTTTGTGACTGAGATCCTTATAACAGTTAACTGCGATACCAGTGAGCCACTGTCTGAATTTCTTCTTCGTATTGAAACTCTTCAGATACTTGTAAGCCCTTAGAAAACTCTGCTGAGAAATATCTTCGGCAAACTCTCTATTGCCCGCAGTAAAACGCATACCCAGCCCGAACAAATAGTCAGCATGTCTTTGAACAAGAACCCCATAACAGTCGGTCTCCCCACCAAGGGTTCTCTTAACCAATTCTTCGTCCGTTTCCATTAAGAAAGATCGTCACCTTTCTTGTTCTTACTGTAAACACCATATGCAAGCATTCCCACACCAATGGAGAGCACTAAAAGTCCGACCCCAAAGACCACCTGCACTCCTAATCCAAAATGTCCAAATAAGGCGAGTCCGATCCCTACCCCGATTAGAATGAGTCCAGAGCGAACATCATTTTGATCTTTTACTTTTACTTTTTCACCTTTAAACCCCGGGATATTTTCCAGTACGTCTGGAGATAATTCTTGCCCACTTTCAATCAGCTTTTGCAGCGTAGTATGCACCTGTTCCTTATTTTTATTTTCATAGTAATAAACGATCCAAACGATAAAAATTGGCATTCCGATTGCAACTAATGGGATGAGAAGTGCCCAATCCATTAAACCTCCCTTCATTTAGTAAAAAAGTGTGTCCTCTCTAATGGGATATACTTGAATTAGGGAGAAATCGTTGCAACCAATCTCGGGCTCTCTGCAAAAGTCATGCTTACTAATCATTTTGTAAAGTACGCTTGACTCTATGAATTATAGGCACTACTATACGTCAAGCTTACTTTACATTATAACGAAAAAGTTAAACACATGGATAAACTGAAGGCAGATTCCAATAATTACCCCACAAGGATCGCTAAAGGCAGTCTTCACCTGCTCTGCTGGACCGCTACTTGGGTAGCAACCACTGCGTTGGCAGCTTTTGGCCCTCGTTTGATATGGGATTTCGCTACTTTGCCAACGATTTTTGCAATTCTGGTCAATCTAGGAATTGGCTTTAGAATGATTTTGCAGATTAAACGATACGTACAAGCGTTGGACGAACTGGGTCAAAAAATCTTTCTTAATGCCGCATCGATCACACTAGGTGTGGGATTAGTGTGTGGCCCTAGCTATACACTGCTGGCATCCCAAAAGCTTATGTCTTTTCAGCCGGAGATCGGAGACCTCATGATGTTGATGTCTCTGACTTTCGTGGCCGCAAACTACGTCGGTACTAGGAAGTACAGATGAAAAATCGTTTTAAGGTACTTCGTGCGGAACGGGATTGGACTCAGGCTCAGTTGGCCGATGAGCTACAGGTTTCTCGACAGACCGTTAACGCCATTGAGACAGGAAAATTCGATCCTAGTTTGAAACTAGCCTTCAAAGCTGCTCGGCTTTTTGAATTGGGGATAGAAGACATTTTTCAAGATGAAGCAGCTTCTTGACTGAACACACTAAACAGAGCTTACGGGTCCAGGGATGGGCGCAGTGAGCGTCGAGCCGGTGGTTGTCGATTGCCCGTGGTGCGGTGAGAGCGTTGAGCTTCTAATAGATCCGAGCGGCGGAGATTCTCAGGATTATGTAGAAGATTGTGAAGTGTGTTGCCGGCCATGGAATATATCGGTCGTGTTGGGCCCAGCTGGCGATATCAGTGTAACCGCGGAACCAAGCGATTAACTGCCATGATCCGCGTGACTAGTACTGATTTGCCTCGCAAATAAATAAGCTACTTTCCAATATGGAAAGTGTTTGTTAGGTTACTTTCCATCATGGAAACTAACGTGGGGATTCAGAAATCATGACTGATGAAAATCAGGTTACAACCGCAGAGGCACAATCGGCACTTGAGTCTTTGAACAAAATAGGAAATGAGACAATATCGTCTTTAAGGCCACCACTCTGGTTGATCACTATGCTCTCTTTGTTGTGTGGCATCTTCACGTTCTCATTTGCAGTAACAGAGGGAGAGAACCACTGGGCCTTAGGGATGTGGTTATCAGGAATCTCACTTGTCTTGTTGCTTCTATTTTGGATGTACAGCGCGCGATTACTGGGTGTAAGAGCACCAGTATTACCACCTTCAGGTTCAGGAAAAGTTTTTCTTGCCTTACAGGCACTCTTCTATGCTGTTGTGCTGTTCGTGGGAAGAGGGGCCACGGTATCGGGTAGACCTGAGATCCGTCTGGAGGGTGACTTTCCGATCGCCGATCTTCCTTTGGCACCCTATATCGCGGCAGTGATCGTCAGTTTGTCCGTCGCATATCTGACGTATAAGTACCCAACGAATGAATGGGTACAGCAGGATGCTTCAAAATGACAAACTCACGCTTTAATGCCCTGATTCACGCACCTAATCGTTTGCATATATGCGCGATGTTATCCGCTTCGGGTGAACTAGAATTCAAACTCCTTCGCGAACAGCTTGATGTAAGTGATTCGGTGCTCTCCAAGCACATTAAATCACTTGAAGAGGCTGGTTATGTTGCCGTCGCAAAAAGAAGGGATTTTGGACACCGACGCACATGGCTTTCGTTAACCTCTGCGGGTCGTGGTGCCTATACCGAACACGTCAAAGAACTAAGAGCAATGGTTGGCTGACAACATAATAGAAGGGCCGGAAACCCTTGTTTTTACTGGCCTTGCAGCAGTGCGCCCGACAGGATTCGAACCTGTGACCTCGTGCTCCGGAGGCACGCGCTCTATCCAGCTGAGCTACGGGCGCATTCGAGGATCAAGATCGCGTAACCACCCTACCGGTCAAGCTAGAAACCAGGGCAGGAATAAGTCGACGCCCGCCACCGTAAGGTGACGGGCGCCGTCAGACGAGCGCGCGAAATAAGCCGAGTTCTGTCCCCTCGCGGGGGAGGATCATTCCTCTAGGACTACCGTTGCCGGCAGCCTCGTGCGGCCTACCCGGGACTCAGTTGGAGCGAGCAACTCCTTGTCCCCTATTTGGCCTTGCTCCGGGTGGGGTTTGCCTTGCGACTCCCGTTACCGGAAGCCCGGTGCGCCCTTACCGCACCCTTTCACCCTTGCCTGTGCCGCAAGCGGCCATCGGCGGTCTACTCTCTGTTGCACTTTCCGTCGCTTCTCAGCGCCCGGGCGTTACCCGGCACCCTGCCCTGCGGAGCTCGGACTTTCCTCCGGTGGCATAAGCCATCGGCGATCCTCACTCACACGCTCATCTCAATCCTAACTCATGGGCCTAATTCCCCCCAGTCCTCTAGTGTATTCAGAGTTATCGACCACCCCATTCCAACTAGCCTAGAGAATTTGACTTGTGGGGGGTTGGGGCGACACGATTCTGCCTGATCAAACCAGCGAGACATTTACGATGCGGCGTCTAAGCTTTCTGTGGTTCATAGTCCTTCTTGTCATCACTCCACATGGAGTCACTGGTCAAGAAGAGCCAATTGTCATCTACCTTGTGAGACACTCCGAACGAGCAGAGGACGGTACAAACGATCCTCCGATATCAGACGCTGGGTGGGCACGGTCACGGCTTTTGTCCGAGATACTTCAGGATGCCGGACTAACACATATCCATTCAACTGACTACAAGCGGACACTTTCGACGGGTGAACCCACAGCAGAAGCTACTGGCCTCACAATAAACTTGTACGATGCAAGAGATTTGGCTGCGGCAGCAGCGCTTATAGCTGCTACTCCGGGACGGCATCTGGTTTTAGGACACTCCAATACGACACCGGGCTTCGTTGAAGCCTTAGGTGGAGAAGCGGGTACCCCGATCGCTGAGATGGAGTACGACAGGCTCTACATCGTCACACTATTCCAGGACAGTGTGAGTTCAGTGCTTCTCAGGTTTGGTGAGAAATTTAGCGGGTAACTCAGGCTCGAAGACCAAACAAATGACATCTCATCCGTTGAGTCTCAGGATTCACCCTGAGAAATAGGGCGATCCCCGTTGGCCTCATCGAAATGCTCCCGGAACCAATCGAACATCCGTTCCCAATGATCCACAAAGTCCTCAGCAGAACTCGCCCGCCCCGCCCCATGGCCTCCACTCATATAGTTCACCCAAACAACTTCTTTTCCGAGCCGACGGAGCGCATAGTACATCTCCCGCTGATTCGTTGCAGGTACATTCCAGTCTCCTTCACCGGAAAGCATCAGTAGCGGGGTATTGATGCGATCTGCAAACATGATCGCTGAATGTTCTATGTATTTTTGTGGTTGCTCCCACAAAGTGGCACCAATCCGGTCTTGGCCAATCTCAGCCGCACGATAGTTACGAGTGGTGATCCTGGGGCTATCGCCCAGAAATGAGATGATATTCACTTTGCCGGACACATTTGCTGCAGCCGCAAAACGATCGGTCTGGGTAATCAGTAAATTCACTGCGTAACCACCGTAGCTCTGGCCATACACACCGATTTTGTCGTTATCGACTATGCCGCGATCAACAAGCTTGTTGATCGCAGATGGGACCGCTTTGAGCCAAGCTTCCCCTGGAAAACCTTCTTCAAACTGCACAGAAGGCCTGAAGCCAAACCAACCCTGAGCAGTGATAAGGTTCATATTCTCGTTATAACCGTTATCGAAGAACTGCTCGTAGATCTCTGCTACCAGCGGGTATTTCCGGCCAGGCTCATAGCCGACGGGGTAATAGAGGATCCCGTAGAGCGTATTCCCGTCTATATCGAGATACTCGATGAGTTCAGTTTTCGAGAGTGGAAGGTCAGAAAGCTGAGGATTTAAATCAGTCATCTGCTTACGCTCGCTGAAGTCCCCACTAGCGGCCCAAATCTCATCCGGACGATTACCGTCCGACATACGATAGATGACTGTGCTTCCATCATCTGAGAAATTGAAGGAGCGGTAGAGGTTTTCATCGAGCACCATGGTTTCAACGGAGCCTGACTGAAGATCAAGACGCTTCAAGCCTCGCTGCCACTCGTCACTAGCTGAGTACGTGAAGTAGATATAGCGACCGTCTTCACTCCACGATTGGACGGACCGCGAAGGACGCAGTTCCTCATCCTCTTCAAGCGGCAAGACAAGCTCGAGCCCATGGGAATCTGTGTCGAGGATATGCCAACCCGTCTGAGAACTCATGAGAATACTCTGGTCGTCAGGGCTCCATCTCACTGGTGAGAAACTCATCTTGGTAGAATCGTCTTCAGACACCGAAACACGATGTTGCTCGGTAAGATTAGCTGCACTGTCTTCTTCGAGCTCTCTCAGGAAAACATTTCCTTCCTCACTGTAAACAAAAGCGTCCCCAGCCTTATTCCAGTTTGGGTTTGTGCGGCGCTCACTTGGAGCTACGATCGATTCCGGAGCTGATCCGTCGAGCACCAGCTTGAGGATTTCATACTCTGTGCCCTCGTTTCTCTCGTATGCTGTTTTTTGTGGTTTGACAGCGGTATAGGTCACGAAGTCTCCAGATTCCCCAAACCGGAGACCCTGCACGTCACCCTCTGAGAGGATTTCCTCGACCGCTCCACTGCTGACGTTCACGAGCGCGGCTACCTGTCGGTTGGCGAGATTCCTAACTCTATCCCAAGCAAGGAAATCATTCCGAGAGTCTTGGATAACGACGGGACCGGAGGTTATTACACCAAATGCCTGTTGTGCCTCTTCTGCCCATGCTTCCGGCCTTAGTGAAAGAAGCACAGACGATCCATCCGGTGCCCAAATAAGGGGTGAGTTCGATGATATCTCTTTGGCGGTGCCAAGGCTGATGGATCTCGTGTTCCCAGATTCAATGTCGTACAACCTAAGCTGGTACTGCCCCCCCTCCATCAAGAAATATCCAAGCTGAGTGTCGTCAGGTGACCATGTAAGCCCTCTAATCCTCACCGGATCGGCAAATAGCCATTCTTGATCGCCAGACGTGGTTTCGACTAGGAGTACACGTGTGCTTGCAGGACTTACGTAGGTCGGGTCTCCGAAACGCATATGATCAACATCGGTGCGGTCTCTACGAGATTGCACTGTGACCACCAACCACCGGCCATCTGAGGTCACATCCACGATGCTTCCCGACATAACGTCCAACGCCGTATTGGGAGTGAGGAGTCCACCCTCCTGTGCAACTACTAAACTGCCAGCTGCAGATACAAGTATCAGAGCGATAACCACAGACCGTTTGAGCATCTTTTGTATCTCCTGCTTAGAATCTTGAATACGGCATCAAACCAAATTTTCTAGATCACGCCTAACCACCTGGGCTTCGCCTAGGCGGCCGACACTGAGGCCATCGTCCAGGTTGACCACGTGGATCTGTGGGCAAGACCCGTGTCTCTGAGGACACTCGCTCTGGGTCCTCCGACGCCTGATATGCAAGCATCGCAGCAAGCGTAGCGTTATTCCGGAGGTCTGCGAAGACGATCTTATCGAACGTGTCCCGGTTGGTATGCCATGTGTATTGTCGATAATCCGGATAGTTCGACTGTAGGCGGAACCCCGGAGCAGGCTTACAGATGAAAGACATGTGATCGCTTCCACCGGTCTCCGGAATCCCGGGAATATCCAATTCTATATGACCTGTAATCTCCACTGGAATTTTTGAAAACCATCTCCCGAAATGTGCTCCGGCACCCGTAAAGCCTTGCATCCTTATGTAATCGATTCGCCAAGTACCGTTGTCCTGGTTAAACGCAGCCTGTAGCCCATCGACAACCTCTGCATTGTCAGCTGCAAACGCTGTCGAACCGATCAGTCCCTGCTCTTCACCTCCCCAGTGCCCCACCATGATCGTCCTACGCGGGTTCGGGTATGTGGCCTTCAGAATCCGCATCGCCTCAAGCATCATGATTGTACCAGTGCCATTGTCGGTCGCACCTGAAGCGCCATCCCAAGAGTCAAGATGCGCACTCAGCAGCACGTACTCATTGGGCAACTCGGTGCCGGGAATTGTGCCAACGACATTGAATGCAGGAACCTCACCGAAAAACTCAGCTTGAGCGTCAATCCGGATTCTGGGTGACTGCCCACGCTCGGCGAGGCGAGCAACAAGGCCGTAGTCCTCGCAACTCAGATGGACCCCCGGTATGCCCGCCGTCGGAGAGCTGAAGATCTTGTCTACACCCCAACCGGCAGACCAACGCCCCGTTAGAACTGCGATCGCACCAGCATCAGCAATTCTCTCAGGAGCGCCAGGCCCCATGGCCCGTGTTGACATCGAAAATGCCTGTCTTGCTTCATCCCGAGCGTTATTCATCTCCTGGAAAGACTCAGGTGTGGCATGGTCCAACCACGACTGGTCTTCACGGCAGGTCGGCTCTGCTAATGAGATCGCTACAATTCGACCATCGACTTCAGGCAACCATTCCTCGAATTCATCAGAATTTGTGAACAGAGGCGGTACAATCACCTCACCCTCAATAGGGCCATCAGTACCCGGACTCCAGGCGAGGATCATTCCCTCTAGTGTTCGCTGGCGAGGCGCAACGAGATCGAGGTGTGTGTAGCCACGCTCCCAACCGGTCCACGTGCCATATACTTGCTTTTCAGCGTCGATACCCCAGGCAGTGTAGTTGGAAATCAGCCAGTCCCCTGCTGCATCAAAGCCGGGCGAACCCATTAGTCGAGGGCCAATCGAATCAAGAAGTGCTTGAGCCAAATCTACAACTTGAGAACCGCCCTCCATGCCCTCCTCCCACATATTCTGGATGACGGAATCATCAGTCGGGAATACCTGACCTTCAATATCCTGACCAAGAACGTTCACTGTTATGAGCACAAAAAGAGCTAACCATTTCTTCTTCATAAGATCTTGTCCGGTTGAGCCAGCGAATACTCTGCTGAATGTAGGGCTTATTGGGGAGTAAGGGACCTCAGCGCGGTACCATAGTGCAATCGACCAGAGTACTGCATTGCACTCTAAAACGCGGCCGATCATTCGGAGGGAGCGATAAAAGAGTTACCGCCTCAATCGCCTCCCTCACATCTACAGTCTCCCCGGGTTGGAAAGTCAGTGCTATCTGCCAGCGAGGTTGGTCTTCCAAGACAAAAGACTCAAGCCGAGAACCGGCCACCCATGGAATAGCCTCAAGGGCTTCGTACATATCATTCTCGTCCTGAGGGGTCTCCGGGCCGGCACCGAGAGGAATCGTAAGCGGATCCGACGAGAACGGATGGTTGATGCGCCATCGGTTCACAGCAAGGTTCACCCGGCGCCAGTCTGCTCCTCGTTCCAGTTCGTATTGTGCGTAGTATTGAAGCAAATAGTTGTTATGCTTTACACCACCCTCGAGCGCTTCTTCGAGTCGACGGATCGACCCCTCAACGTCGCCTTCTGCGAGTGCCTGCATCCCCAGCAAGAAATCAGTATCCGGATCTTCTGGATTAAGCTGAGCAACCACCTCCGTCATCTTCGCATGACGCATCCAGAATAATGAGTCGTCTGAAGACCCGAGCGTCTGCGTGCCTGTGCTAGAACAAGCAGCGGCTGATGCCTGGCAACCACCGAGCCACTCGACCGTTCCATTAGAACGTGAAACGAGGTATTCGCGTGCGCCAATCCCTAGAACAATCACATAAACGATCACTAGCATCCGGTATCTCTGTAACACAGCCATCAGAGCCCAGCCTGAACTTGTTTATCTCGAACTTTCCATATGAACGAGTCCAGATAGTAATGCATCATACCGTAAGCATAGACCATCATCTGCGAAAAAAGCCCATAGGAAGCTTCATAATCTAGAGCTGGAAGATTGAACTGGGGTATCGCCGGATACGGCGCAAAATTCACGACCCCGAAGCCGAACTCGTCCAGCGGATAATTGATCAAGAGCTGGAACAGTAGTGCATAGGCGGCACCCCCAACCAGGAACCAACGAAGTTTCCCCTGACCAACTACCCGGCTCCAAAATCCTGGCTTTGATGCTGGAACATCCGCAGTGCGCCGCATGAAGGAATACACCATTACGATGTACTGAACCCCATGCATAATGCGGTGAGCGACCGCGTATAGGAGAATCGAGTTTGTGTTCCAGGCAACAAAATACCAAAGGAAGTAGCTCGCACCGATGAACGCATACTTGATCGGGTTAATTGGCTGACCATTTAAGATCGTCTGCCGTATATGCCAGGCATAGATGACTAGATATACAATCAGTACAACCCAGCTAACCGCGAGGAGACCCTCAACGAATCCAGCCGATATTGGAATATCCATCCTGTGCATCTCTCGGATCCACAAGAAACGAAACATCGGCGCGTGCACAAACATGAAACCGTAAAGCACAAAATGCAGAGTGATATCAAAGCGACCAGTCGACGGCAGGCCAGCCCCTGCTTTGAAATCATAGACCCGAGACAAGCCGTGTTGCTGCATCACACTGTGTTGGTGATCCCAAGCTGTGACGAGGAGAAGTAGTGTAATCGGGGCCCAGATCAGGCCCGCACCCGTCAAAATCAAAATCAGGAATGGGCCAACAATCAGCCGTTCCCTAAAGCGTTCCCAGACTTGAGGCATACCGTAGGAACGAACCCAGCCAGCGTAGTGATGTGGGATTGTGATCCACAGGTTGATAGACGCAACGGCTACGTACGGCAGCCAGCGCTGGAAACCAAGAGCAATTAGGACCGCCACGAAAGGGAGGCCCAGAAACCACACTAGGTCCGCTCGGCGACTCAGGATATAACCCGTTTTGAACATACCGATCAGGTACCAGCCTAAACTCGGAATAAAAGGGTTGCAGCGGTGAAGAACTTATCCAATTGGACCGGAAAAGCGCAGGACTTAGACACAGTCAATTGTCTACACTATCCCGAATCCGAGGTTCACAAGTGGTATTATCGCGCTTCTTACCTACTATCTGAGACAGTTCCTATTGCCTTGAGCACTTCTCTAGTAAGGTCCCATCGGTTGAAACCCTGGCGACCGTAGTCGAGGCCCCGCCGCACAATAACCAAGTCATGTGATGGGACAACTACAACGTACTGTCCACGATTTCCGGCAGTAGAATACGCGTCCACTGGAACGTCGTCGCGACCCTCAGGAACAAGCCACCACTGACCACCATACTGGCCACCACGACCAACGGTCGCCGCAGCAGGAGTGCGGACAAAGTTAATCCAGTCCTCAGAGAGAAGGCGCTCACCATGCCATGTGCCACCTTGCAGATACAGCATACCGAAGCGCGCTAAATCACGTGCATTCGTATAGACCTGGCTACTCAGAACAAAATCCCCAAAACGGTCTACACTCAGGAGTGTAGACCTCATCCCAATCCGATCAAACAGCGACGAGCGCGGAAACTCCAAATATTTCTGATCGTCCCCAATCGCCAACTTCATAGCGTACACACCGAGCAGGGTATCATAGTTTTCGTAGTCCCACATCGTGTCGGGTTTACGGATCAGCGCTCGACTTAATGCACCTCGTACGGAGCTCGCACCTGCCCAATAGGACATTCCGGAACCAGTCGCATACTCGAGGCCACTATTGTCCACTGTGTGCAGTCCACTAGACATATTCAGGACATTTCGGAGCGTTATCGCATTCCGTGGATCTGTGGCTGGTGACTGGGCACGAGGGAACCAGTCAAACCCTAGCGGTTGATCAAGAGCAAGTTTTCCCTGGTCAGCAAGCATACCGATAAGCGTCACCGCTATACTTTTCGCGGTGGACCATGTCCTCGTCCGGGTAGAAATATCAAACCCAGGTGCATAACGCTCATGAATGATTTTCCCTTTATGCACAACAATGAGACTGAGCGTCACCTGCTCTGGTGATGTGCGCTCAAAAGCCCAGTTCGATGCATCCTCAAGGATGGCCGCATTCACATTCGGCAAAAGGTTCTGATCCTCAATCAAGTCACCGTCAGGCCACGGGATCTTATCCGGATCACCCTCCAGAGGTGGAGTATCTAGTATCGGCAGGCTTTCGATGTCCTCGAATGTCTGATCTGGTGCGAGGATTATGCATCCAAGGCCCTCCCTGAAGGCAGCACGCATAACTGGCGTTCCTCCAGGGGCACCGATCGCGACCGCTCGGCGGGCCCGGTCAATTTCATAGTCACCACCGTTAGGTGTCCCCACAGGCTGATCCAAATACGCTAGTTCTTGCGCAAATACTTGGTCGATTGTGCGGTTGGACGTGAATAAACCATTGCACATGAAGATCGCCTGCTGACCATAGCGGACCATATCCCTCTGAGAACGCCAGTAGTCATAGGATTCCTGCTGTTGGGCAGTTACATAGCCCGGAGCTAGGACGGCGAGAACGGTTAGAATGCCAGCGAAACGCTTCATGATGCTTGCCTCAGTACCACATAGGGTGGTTTATGAAGATCTGTTCAGTCCACTTGATCATATTGGTGGTACGTGGGGTGCGCGAGGACAGAAAGGAGGACGCACATGCATAAAAGCACCCGCGCTGCTAGAGAATTAGCTTATTCTAGCACCCCTTTGGCGCCTGGATCCCCCATTCGAAATGGTGCAGAGGAAGACCGCTAGGCAGGGACGCCGGCACCAAAGCACGTAGTGAATCTGGATGTGCACCGGGGTCAGTTAGAGCATTTAGGACAAAGTCTAGGACCTGATCAAATTCGTCATCAGGTAGTGGCTGGGATAAATTGATTAGCTCCGCGACCCTTCCAAGCATCGGTTCTACTGGGCCCAGTGAGGCCCGTATGTCGGGGTCTAGATTGTCGAGTTCATATGATCTGGCAAGATCATAAACTTCAAGATGATGCCTGACGGCATCCTCCAAGCACACATAAGCACCGTTGTGCATGAACGCTGGCTGGAATGCCAAGTTTCGTAGAGGAGAGGTCCTGAATTTGTACCGATCTGCTTCATTCCCTGTTTGCTGCTCTAATCCGTAGTCTTCGTCTTCACCTGGACCGTCAAACCGCGCATTACGAAATGCTGGTAATACTTGAGGCACAGCAAGCACATGCGGCTCAAAATCACTAAACATTTCGTTCGCGTAAGCATCAACCTTGTGGCACTCCGCACAAGCAGGTGGCCGCACATCTGGAGTGAAGAACAGAAGTGCACCGCGCTTTTGATCAACCGTCATTGCATCGTGATCACCACGAGCAAAACGATCAATCGGGGCATCAGCTCTAGTAAGCGTGAACTGGAACTCAGCGAGCGCGAGCGCAATGTGTTCGTAGCGAAGAAGCTCCCCGGCACGAATTTCAGGGAACACTTCGCCAAACAGCCTACGGTACTCATCGATAGCATTCACACGCTGAGCAACTTCAGACCTCATCGCGTCGTTATCACCTGAGAATTGGAAGCCAGCCATCTCGACCCGGTTCACCACAGGCGTAAATGCTTGGGCACCGAGCAGGTGGTCCATATACGATAAGGAACTGCCCTCTGGTTCAGGAAAAACAAACCCCTGCGCGTTATTGAAAGGATCGAACGCAACAGACATGAATCTCGAGTCCCACATGAGACGAGGGTAGAATGCAACATTGATAAGAGACGGAGCACGACGCTGGTTATGTGGACCACGACGTCCGGGGCCAACAACACCGTTATTGCCAACGCCTATCGAGATCGGCCTAGAGTCATTGAAACTCACATTGGGTCCGTGACAGCCTGAGCAGCTATTGTCTCCAGCCAACGAAAGCACAGGATCGAAGAAAAGGAAGCGTCCTACATCGGCTAGCTTTAAGTCAACTGCCCGGCCAAGACGCTCCTCGAGGGACTCTTCAACTAGTCCAGTATACCCGCGCGTGCGCAACTCTCTCTGGAGGGCATCATTCAAGGCTGCCTCTACGGTGGGATCAGGTCTCGGCCATAGATAAAGCGCCGCAGCACCAGCGATCGCCAAGGTCAAGAAAAAGACAGTTAAACCGGTTCGCATAAGCTCTCCTAACCCATAAAGCTAAAGTTGCTCCTTACCTCGGCAACCGCATCTCAGAACCAACCCTCTGCCCTGCCCTATAGATCCCACTCTCCTCTAGCTGACCATTCTCTCGATACACCTCATAGGCTCCATCACGTGCACCCGCCTTATACGTCCCCTTGACCCACAACTGACCATTCTCGTGGTAGCTCTCATAGGGACCATCCCGCTCCCCACCCTTATACGTCCCCTTAACCCACAACTGGCCATTCTCGTGGTATCTCTCATAGGGACCATCAGCCATTCCGGCCTTATAGGTCTCCTTACCCTCTAGTTGACCGTTATCCCTATATCTCTCGTAAGGACCATCCCGTTCACCCGCTCTGTACGTCCCCTTCTCGAATAATTGCCCATTCTCGTAATATCGCTCAAACGGCCCCTCGAATTTCCCGTCCTCAGACGGAATCTTCATCCATAGCCGTCCAGTGCTGTAATAATGATCAGACGGCCCGTGTAATTGGCCATCTTTATAGGTTTCCGTGACCTCTAGTTGACCGTTCTCGTAGTACCGCTCATACAGGCCATCAAATCTGCCATCCTGGTACGGTAACTTCACCCAAAGTTGGCCAGTCCTATAGTAATGCTCGGATGGACCATCCAATTCTCCAGCCTTATAGATCTCCTTGCCTTCTAACTGACCGTTGTCCCAATACCGCTCATACAGGCCATCGAACTCACCGTTCTTGTAGGTCGTTGAAATCCACAACTGACCATCATCAAAAAATCTCTGGAAAGGACCATCGGCTACCCCTTCCTTGTAGATCATCTCCTCAGTTAATCGACCGGCTTCGTTGTAGGCCTGATACGGTCCATCCCGCTGCCCACCCTTATAGGTCGTACTAATCCAAGGTTGACCATTCCGATGGTAGCTCTCATACGGTCCATCCCTCTCCCCACCCTTGTAGGCCCCCTTCTCCTCTAATTGACCGTCGTCGTAATACAACTCATACGGTCCGTCTGTCTGGGATAGATCCAGGGATGCGTCAGCTTCAAAGTCTGAACCTGAGCAAGCATAAGACACAACTGTGCCAGCAGCTGCCAAAGTCAGGAAGAGTGAGGATTGAAAAGCTCGCATCGGTTCTCCTACCTAGAAAAACTAGGCTTACTGCCTTCCTCGGCAACCGGGTAGCCAACCAACCTAAAAAGCAACTGCAAAATCCATTCTTTAGCTCATCGGGATTTGAAGTCCAAGGCCAATACCCCCATAACCACGATTGAGAATCTGAACTTGAGCATCAACCCCTAAACGATGACTCCGCGGAACAAGGTGACCAATCGCAGCACCCACAATAGCACCCACAATCACATCACTTGGGAAATGACGACCCGCGGCTACTCTCGCGTATGCTGTTAAAGCAGCCGCGGACATCGTACCTCCCCACACGAGGCGTTTCGCCCAATCCGGCACATCGGTCGCATCTGATACTACAGTCGATACAAAGGCGGCCGCTGAAAAAGCAACAGCGGAGTGTCCCGAGAAAAAAGATAGAAATACATCGTCTTCTTCTCTCGCCACTCGGAGTTTGTCCTCAGTGCTGAGTTCTTGATTATGCACATAAGGCCGTTGCCTTCGGACGCTTCCCTTCACTAAGTCCGTGAACCCTTTGTTCAGCAGAAGCAGTTCAGCTGCCATAAGCGCCAAGGTAGCTGTGTTCTTCACAGCGACGCTTCTGGAACTCGACTCTTGTTGAGAAAGGACAAAAGCAAGGGACGCTGCTGTCGCCGTACCCATACCCCACAATAAATGGTCACTGAGAGAGTCCCATCTGTCAGACCACTGCCGAGTCGCATACCTGTCGAAGAACACGACCTCCCCGGACGGAGCTAGATCAGCAGCTGTGAACGTCCGCGCTCGGTTTGCTTGATTCTCTCCCAGTAGGTAAAGCCCCGTCACTGCCGATCCATACGCGATCCCGGTGGGGACATCCCTGATCGCCCAAGAGCGGATTGCATAGGGGAACTCACCCTCCTGTCCTGAAGCAGCCCAGGGTGAAGCGAGAGCGGTTACTACCGCCAGGCTATAGATCCACCTCATTGATCGCATCGACATTAAAGCTCCATCCTAGCCCTCGGGACAGTTGTCCCATGTTGACTATGAACTGGCCCTGCAAAGCACTGACTTTGCGGGAAATCCAGGAGCATATTCACCGCCATAATATCTGCACTTTCTAAGCCAATCTCAGTCCGACCAACACACAGACTAAGCTACATAGAATCATCAAATCGCATCGCTTCCATTTGCGTCAGTTGCCTTAGTCTCGGATAATCCTCCGGTTCCCGGCTATCGGGAACTTCATGTCCGGCACTACAATTCAGTGGAGTCGGATGGTTCAGGCAACGATTGGGACGGAGGAATAGATGAGCGCGTTGGTTCTGATGGTGGTGGGCCTCGGGGCTTTCACTACAGGGTACCTTCTCTATTCACGCTTCATCTCGGAACACATCTTCCGATTGGATTCGGAGTTCCGAACGCCAGCACACGTCCAGGAAGACGGTGTAGACTTTGTGCCCACAAACCGGTGGGTACTATGGGGGCATCACTTCACCTCGGTAGCAGGGGCTGCTCCAATCGTAGGTCCGGCAATCGCAGTGATCTGGGGATGGCTACCCGCGTTCCTGTGGGTAACTCTCGGAACGGTATTCTTCGCCGGAATCCATGATGCTGGAGCGCTCTGGGCCAGCGTGAGGAACGAAGGCAAATCCATCGGGGCGCTAACCGAGTCGGTCGTAGGACAGAGAGCGCGCTCTCTCTTCATGATCGTAATCTTCCTTCTTCTTCTGATGGTCAACGCTGTATTTGCGATCATCATTGCCGGACTCTTCGTAGACTTCCCAAGTAGTGTGATCCCGGCCTGGTTCGTCATCGCGGTCGCGATCACGATCGGATACTTGCTCTACCGTCGGGGTGTTGCACTCCTGTGGCCATCTATTATCGGAGTCACTCTCCTTTATGCGTCCATGGTCGTGGGGAACACGATTCCTCTCAGCCTTCCAGAGTCGATGTTCGGGCTCGGAGCTCCAGCTTTGTGGGTGGTCTTACTATTCACTTATGCGGCCATCGCCTCGCTTCTTCCTGTCTGGCTCCTTCTGCAGCCACGGGATTACATAAACGGCCTTCAACTCTTCATTGGGCTCGGAATTTTCTTCCTCGCGGTTTTGATAGCTCGCCCCGAGGTAGTAGCACCAATGATCAACTCATCAGTTCCTGAGGATGTGCCTTCGCTGATTCCACTTCTGTTTGTGACAATCGCTTGCGGTGCATGCTCCGGATTCCACGGACTCGTGTCCTCTGGGACAACGTCAAAACAAGTGGATAATGAGAAGGATGTGCGTTTTGTGGGATTCCTCGGCACGGTCGGAGAAGGTGCCCTGGCGCTCGCTGCGATCATCGCGTGCACGGCCGGCTTTGCGACTCTAGGGGATTGGGAGGGCTATTACACAGCGTTCGCCTCTGGTGGCTTACCGGCCTTCGTACAAGGTGGGGGGGGGATTCTAGCAGCTGGCCTCGGACTTCCTGTCGCGCTCGGCGAGACTCTCCTAGCAGTGATGGCCATCCTATTCGCTGCTACGACCATGGATACTGGTGTCAGGCTGCAGCGTTATATCGTCCAGGAAGCAGGCACGATATACAACATCCCCGCCCTAACCGGTAAAGGGCTATCCACAATTGTGGCTGTAGGGTGCTGCCTAGCATTAGCCTTTGGTGCAGGAGGAGGGGGAGGAACTGGTGGACTCGTGATCTGGCCTCTATTTGGGACCACGAATCAACTTCTTGCAGCCCTCACGCTCCTCGTGCTGAGTGTATTTCTACTGAAACAGAGCAGACCTAGTAGATATACCTTTATCCCCTTCCTTTTCCTTCTGACGATGACGCTTTGGGCACTCGGGCTTCAGTTGAAAGGCTTTTACGATAACGGGCAATTCTTCCTTGCCGCTCTCGACATCGTAATCCTAGTGACCGCAATCTGGGTAGCGCTCGAATCTTTCTCGGCGTTTCAGAAAGCTCGTACAGGGGAGAGTAGCGCCTAGGCAACCCCAACGTGGGGTGGCATGCGTTGCCCAAAATCATGCCAAATACTGGAGTCAAGGGACGATCTAGCGTCATTCTGATCCGGGAGTGGGAACGTCAAATGTCTGCTTCCGGATGCTGCGGCCGCCTAGAGGGGGATTTCCTCCAGCGCCGGGGTGAGCGCTGTTTTCCAGAACGGCGGGCAGTGATGGAAGCTATGGGTCCGCTTTACCGCAATCTTCGATCCCGTTACGGGAACGAGGTTGAAATTCACGTTGTGGATCCCCGTAATCTCTTCACAATCTTTGCACTTATACTCCGTGATGCGCGTGCTCACAGTTTGAGTATTTGGAAGGCCCTGCGGACCCTGTTCCGCATCCCAGTTACGGGGGTCGTCGTGAATGGACGGCTTCTTACACGGGGTCGGTGGCCCGAATTTTCGGAGTTGAAAGAAGTGCTGGGTGATCCAAGAACCAAGCGAGAGGAGGTTTCTGGTGGACTGGCGTGAACGGATAGCTCGTGCCGGAGAGCTCCTACAAGAGTTTTATCGAGGACGTCACCGTGGAGCTCTAGCTAGGGAGCGGCGCCAAGAGGACGACCTTTTTATGCTACTGGTATTCTCGGAAATGATGGGGATCGAAAACCCATCGAGCTACTACACGCTGGAGCTACTGCCTCTGTTGTATGAAGGGTTCCACGAATGGCACATCCGTATGGGTATGGACCACTCTCCACTTGAGCACTTTCGCTGCTGCTGAGGTCATCTAAACCCCGTGAACTCCCTGCCTTTAGAAGGCCACTCAATTCTCTTCGTGGGCGGCAAGGGTGGTGTAGGCAAAAGCACGACAGCCGCGTCTCTTGCGGTCCACTTAGCTGACTCAGGAGAGCAGATCCTCCTGGTATCAACCGATCCCGCTCATTCCTTAGGCGATCTATTTGGAACCTCGGTAGGTGACCGGAAACGACAGATCATCCCTGGCCTGCATGCTCTTGAAATCGATCCACGACAGGAAGTAGAGAGGTACCTTGCTCGCGTGAAAAGTACGATGCGGCACTACGTGCAACCCGCGATGTACTCCGAGATCGAGCGCCAGATAGAACTCACCCGTCATTCGCCTGGTTCTGAAGAGGCGGCTCTCATGGACCGAGTGACTGCCTTAATGGA
>Ga0207961_1000130_pt1 | contig 21572 bp, 16 predicted proteins | sample Knorr_S7_td_250__FD_185596 | JGI IMG/M metagenome (GOLD analysis project Ga0207961, IMG submission 185596) | Marine microbial communities from Southern Atlantic Ocean transect - Knorr_S7_td_250_ad_252m_LV_B (SPAdes) (version 2) | ecosystem: Environmental > Aquatic > Marine > Oceanic | place... | reverse complement strand
ATTTTTTCTTACATGATGCTCATCAAGTAGTTGCGCGCCTTAAAGGTAGAAAAATGGGAAATTACAAATTAGATAAAAGCCGATCGGCTATCTACCTTCCTGCTACCCTTAATTTCCCCAATAATACTGAAATTGAATCTTTAATAACCTTTACAGGTTCTAATCCTGGTGGATATATCCGCCAAGTTACTCCTACGCCAACTTCTATAACCGTACGTATGCATCACTCATTTGTTAAGCTTCCTGATAATAATTACAAAACAAGAAAACATGATCCAAGGGCTGGATATTATGCATTATCATACCAGGATTACGCAGTGCCACTTGATGAATCTATTTATAAACGGTATATAACAAGACACAGACTTGAAAAAAAGAACCCTCGAGTACGAGAAAGCGAAGCTAAAGAGCCAATAATTTATTATGTTGACCCTGGAGTGCCAGAGCCCGTTAGAACAGCTATGTTAGAAAGTGGAGCTTGGTGGAATCAAGCCTTTTCAGCAGCAGGATATAAGAATGCATTTCAAGTTAAAATTTTACCGAAAGGTGCCCACCCGATGGACGTTAGGTATAATATGATCCATTGGGTCCATCGCGCTACAAGAGGTTGGTCATACGGTAGTTCTGTTACTGATCCAAGAACTGGTGAAATTATAAAAGGTAATGTTTCACTTGGCTCACTTAGACTACGACAAGATTATTTAATTGCAACTGGCTTGCTTGCTCCTTATAAAAATAGTACAAGAGTTCCTGGATACATGAAAGAATTGGCATTGGCTAGAGTAAGACAATTAGTAGCTCATGAGATAGGTCATACAATTGGATTGCAACATAATTTTATCTCAAGTTCTGATGGACGCGAATCTGTAATGGATTATCCTCATCCAACAGTATCATTAAATAGAAATGGTGATATTGAATGGAGATATGCATACGATGTTGGTATAGGTGAATGGGATAAGATTACAATTGCTTATGGCTATCAAGATTTTCCTGAAGATACAGATGAAGATTCAGCACTAGAAGATATTATTCAAGATGGAATAAACAGAAATTTGATTTTTATTACTGATAAAGATGCCCGACCATTAGGCTCTGCACATCCAAAAGCGCATCTTTGGGATAATGGCAAAGATCCTGTATCTGAATTATCCAATCTAATGGAAGTTAGAAAAGTGGCATTAAATAATTTTGGTGAAAATAATATTCGTGTGGGTCAACCTTATAGTGATCTTGAAGATGTGTTAGTACCTATTTACTTTTTACATCGATATCAAATCGAAGCGGTTGCTAAAGTTATTGGCGGATTAAATTTCACATATGCATTAAGAGGTGATGGTCAACTTGTTACTGAGTTTCTTGATCCAAATTTTCAAATTGAAGCACTGGATGGATTAATTAATACATTGCAACCAAACTCTCTTGTATTGAGAGAAGATTTATTAAAGTTAATTCCCCCTAGGGCTTCTGGAAGAGAAAGAACAAGAGAATCATTTAATAACCGAACCGGGGTAACGTTTGATGGAGTAAGTTTAGCAGAGACGGCAGCAAACTTGACTTGTAGAGTTCTTTTACATCCAGAAAGAGCAACACGTCTTATTGAATACCATGCTAGAGATTCAAAACAACCTGGATTTGAAAAAGTTATGAATAGAATTACAAATGGTACCCTATTGAGAGCTGCTCCTAAAGGATTAGGAGGAGAAGTAAAGCGAAACGTTGATTTTGTAATCCTTGATCATTTATTGAGCCTTGCATTAAACAAGAAAACTTCTCCAGCAGCACAAACAGTTATACTCTCTAATATTGAAACGTTAAATTATCAATTTAAACTACTAGGTGGGATCCCAACGAATTACAAAGAAAGTTCTCAGATAGACGAATTGAAGAATGCAAAAAGACAAGTAGATGCTCTTTCAGAGTCTACAAATTCAAAACGAGATCGAAATCACTACAAAATGCTTCATAAACGAATTCAATCATTTATTGATGATCCTGAAGATTTTGAAGTTATTGACGTACCTTCAGCCCCACCTGGGTCTCCTATTGGTTCTGAATTTGGCTGTACTTTTGAAAATTCTATGAAAAATACCCTAAGTAATTGAGGAAAACATGAAACTTAAAATCCTATATATACTGACATTTATTTCATCCATAGTCTTAGCGGATGGGCTAGATATGAAAAAATTAAAAGCAATGAAAGCGAGAGCTATTGGACCTGGCGGTATGAGTGGCCGCGTAACAGCTATTGATGTTGTTCTATCCAATACAGATGTAATGTATGTAGGTACTGCTTCAGGTGGATTATGGAAATCTGAAAGCGGTGGAGTTAAATGGGAACCTATTTTTGATAATCAAAAATCCGCTTCAATTGGTGATGTAGCTGTTGATCCAACTAATTCAGATGTTATTTGGGTAGGCTCAGGTGAAGGCAACCCCAGAAATAGTCAATCTGCTGGTTATGGAGTATATAAAAGTATTGATGGAGGTAAAACATGGGAATTTAAAGGTCTCGGCGAAACCCGCAACATTCATCGAGTGCTTATTAATCCAAAAAATCCTGATGTTGTTTACATAGGTGCTCAAGGCTCAGCTTGGGGAGATAGTGAAAATCGTGGTATATATAAAACTACGGATGGTGGAAATACATGGAAAAAGATACTTTATATTGATGAACGCACTGGTATTGGAGAACTTGTTATGGATCCTCAAAACCCGAATAAACTCATTGCCAATATGTGGCAATTTAGAAGATGGCCTTGGTTCTTTAAATCTGGAGGCTCAAGTTCAGGTTTATATATCACATTTGATGGAGGTGATAAATGGAAAAAATTATCGGATAAAGAGGGGCTTCCTAAAGGAGATCTTGGACGGATGGGGCTAGCTATCGCACGAAGTAATCCAAAAATTATTTATGCCTTGATCGAATCAAAGAAAAATGCTTTATATAAATCGGAAGATGGTGGATTTAAATGGAAAAAGATCTCAGATAAAAACATAGGGAATCGTCCATTTTATTATGCAGAAATATATGTAGACCCAATAAATGAGAATAGAATATATAATTTACATACTTATGTAACCGTTTCTGATGATGGTGGAAAAACATTTAAATCTCTAATGACAGCTTATGGGACAAATGGCGTTCATCCAGATCATCATGCATTTTGGGGACATCCAACTAACCCAAATTTTATTATTGAGGGTAATGATGGTGGATTAAATATTTCTCTAGATCGTGGTAAAACATGGCGCTTCGTTGAAAACCTACCTGTAGCACAATTCTATCATATTAATTATGATATGGATTGGCCATATAACGTCTATGGCGGAATGCAGGACAATGGATCTTGGCGAGGTCCAGCATATGTTTGGCGTGCTGGAGGAATACGAAATTCTTATTGGGAAGAATTATTTTTTGGAGACGGTTTTGATGTTGTACCACACCCATCAAACTCTCGATACGGATATGCAATGAGCCAACAAGGAAATGTTGGAAGATATGATCTGATAACCGGTCACACCCAATTGATTAAACCTGTACATCCTCAAGGAAAGTATCTAAGATTTAATTGGAATGCAGCCATTGCACAAGATCCTTTTGATGAAGATGCTATTTTTTATGGTAGCCAATTTGTTCATTATAGTACAGATCGAGGCAATAACTGGAAAATTATTTCACCTGATCTCACAACTAATGATGAGTCTAAGCAGAAACAACATAAAAGCGGTGGGTTAACTTTTGATGCAACGGGTGCAGAAAACTTCACAACTATTTTAGCAATTGAGCCAAGCCCACTTGATAAAAATGTTATTTGGGTTGGTACCGATGACGGCAATCTTCAGATCACAAAAGACCGAGGGAAAACATGGGATAATGTATCAAAAAAAATCTATGGTGTTCCTAAGGGAAGTTGGATTCCGCAAGTAGTAGCTTCAAGTTATGATGCAGCTGAAGCAGTCGTAATAATAAATAATTATCGTCGCAATGATTGGAAACCATACGTTTTTAGAACAGATAACTTTGGAAACTCATGGAAAGCTATAGCTACGGAGGAAGATGTATGGGGTTATGCCTTAAGTTATGCTCAAGATCCTATCGAACCAAACCTACAATTCCTAGGCACAGAATTTGGTTTATATGTTTCTGTGGATGGTTCTAAAACATGGACAAAATGGACAAATGGTTTTCCAACGGTTTCTACAATGGATTTAAAAATTCATCCTAGAGAACATGATTTAGTAATTGGTACATTTGGACGAGCTGCTTATATACTAGATGATATAAGACCTCTAAGAGAAATGGCTAACTCAAAAATAAATTTACTAGATAAAAGACTACACTTTTTTGATCCTCCAGTTGCTGTCTTATCTATAAACCGTCAAGCTGCTGGAACACGCTTTGAAGCAAATGCAATTTTTTCTGGTGAAAATAGAAAAACTGGATCAATGTTAAGTTTTGTATTTAACCCTGCAAATGATAATAAAGAGAAAAAGAAAAAAGAAGATATTGATAAAGAAAAAAAGGAAAACAAGGGCAATAAAAAAGAAAAAGTTAAAATGGAAATCCTTGATTCTGATGAAAATATTATCAGAACGGTAAAACATGATGTTGAACCAGGATTAAATAGAATTTATTGGAATTTAAGACGTAAAGGTGTTCGAAGACCAAATTCACCTAAGCCTACAAAGCCTGATGCACGTGAACCTAGTGGGGCTCCAGTATTACCTGGTGAATATACTGTTCGGTTATCGCATGGTAAAGAATCAGTAACTCAAGTAGTAAATGTTATTACTGATCCAAGAGTGGGAATAAATAAAAGAAATTTAGAGAGACTAGAACCTATCTATGAAAGACAAATGAAAATAACTTCATCAGTGACCAAAGCAATGGATCAGATTCGTGAAGCAAAATCAATTATAACCTCTGTAAATAAAATGCTGGATGTAAAAACCAATAAATCACATAAAGCCCTTCAAAAAAGTGGCAAAGCCATGTCAGATAGTTTGAAAATATTAGAAGAGCTTATTGTTAACAAAAAAGGACTGCAGGGTATTGTTCGTAGTCCTGATATTTTAAGTGCTAAAATTCAAGGTATTGGTCGATATTTATATAGCAATTTAACGGGGCCAAATACGAGCCATGAGTATTTATTAAATTATTCAGAAGCTGAAACTGAAAAAGTACTTATACAAGTAAATCAATTTTTTCTTAATGATTGGCAAGAATATCAATCGAAAGTTGAAGATGCTGATTTATCTTTATTTAAATCCTATAAATCAATAAAAATAGATTAAACAATCAGTTTATTAATTTGCAGTAAGACTCCAATCAAGTATTCCTGTAAAATTTTTAGTTATAACTGTGGCTTTTGTTGGTTTTGTAGTTGATGAAGTATTCAATTGAGTTAAATCGCCAATAATTGAATATTTATATATTTCACCTCCATCTTCATCTTCCAATCTAATTAAAGTGGTATCATTCCCCTTAGATTCAGTTACAATTAAACTTGAAGCAAGATTTTTTCCTTCTTGTAAATTGAAAGATAATTCTATTGAATTCTCGGAACTATAATTGTCACCTCTTAAAATAAAAGAAAAAGCAGATGTTGTATTAATAATTGCAGGCATATTTTTTACGAGGCCATGATCTGCTTCTGAAGGCCCAACACAGCCTAAAAAGAAAGCAGTGAAAATAATTATAGAACTATTTTTCATTCGTTTTATTTATCTTCATCATCTAATTGTCCTAATTGAAGGTCATTAATCTTATCCATTGGTTTTTCTAATTGATTTTTTCTTGTTGATACTAATTTTTCAAAATGAGTTTGAACTGTTCCAATAGTATTTCCCAATTTGTCCATTTGTGATAGAAATTCGTTCCACTGTTTTCTGAATACACCCATTAACTGTTGAACTTCGCCTGCTTTTTGTTCCATTGAAAAGTTTGATACAGATTGACGAATCAGAGAAAGAACCGCATATAAAGTTACTGGAGAACAAAGTAGAACTTTTTTCGACAAAGAATAATCAATTATATCTCTATCCTCTTGATTAAGGAACGCATAAATACTTTCATTAGGGATAAACATCAATACATAATCTACCGTACCTGATTCTGGATCAATATAAGTGCGCTTTTCAATAGATTTAATATGATTTCTAACATCATTTAGGAAAGCTTTTTTCTCTTGTTCTTGCTCATTATTATTTTCAGTATTTAAAAATTTTTCATAATGAGTCAGGGGAAACTTAACATCCATATTGATACATTTTTGGTCAGGTAGCATGAAAGTGAAATCAGGACGACCTTCATCCATTTGAGATTGTTTTTCGAAGTTAATTCCCTCAACTAAGCCCATAAAATTCAGGATATCTTCTACCATCTTTTCGCCCCATTGACCTCTAGCCTGAGAGCTAGATAAAACACGCGATAATTTGCTTGTAGTATCCGCAAGATCGCCAATTCCCTTTTGAGATGACTCAACCTGACCTTTCAACTCACTAGTTGATTTATCTAAACCCTCTAATTTCTTTTTCATTTCGATCAATGATTGATCAATTAATTCCTTTTTTTGATCTAGCTGACCATCAGAAGATTTAACTAATTCAGAAAATTTATTTTCAGCAAGTTTGAGAAAAGTTCCCAGATTTTGATCTAAAGCCTCTTTCGAAAGATTCCCAAATTCTGCTTTCAACTGTTGTTGGTTAGATTGAATAGAATCAATCTCTTTTTGTCGAATAAACCAAATAATTAATCCGCCTAAAAGGAATCCAAATAAAAATAAAATGATACTTATAGTGATATCCATTATTTCGATTCTCCTTTTAATCCTAACTCTTCTGCTTTTTCAGCAAGCGCATCAATAACAAATTGAATATGTTCTGTTAAATCTACACCCAATTCTTCAACACTTTGAAAAATATCTTCTCTTAATACTGATGCAGCAAATGATTTTTGTTTCAATTTTTTCTTTACGGATTTCGGTTTAACCTCGTAGATAGATTTTGAAGGACGAACATATGTTACTGCAAAAATGAATCCAGTCAATTCATCTACAGCAAATAAAGCTTTTGCCATATCTGTTTCCCTAGGAACACCTGTATATGATGCATGGCCCATAATTGCCTGCGTTATCGACTTGGGGTAACCATTTGATTCAAGTATCTTATTGCCTTTGAATGGGTGATCATCAACTGAAGGATACATTTCATAATCAAAATCATGCATAAGTCCAGTAATTCCCCATTCATTTGGATCACCATTATACTTCTCTGCCATTTTTCTCATCGCTTGTTCAACACCTAATGCATGACGACGAAGACTATCAGTTTTGGTGTATTCATGAAGCAACTTAATTGCATCCTCTCTATTGGGATAATTAGACATTTAAATATCTAGTAGATCTATTACCAATCGAATCATTTCTCCTGTTGCTAGACCTTTATTTTGATAAGGAAGATTTTTGTCACCCCAAGCTGATCCAGCTATATCAAAATGACACCAAGGTATATCTTTTTTAACAAACGAATTTAAAAATGCACCTCCAGCGATTGAACCAGCTTGACCTGGAGCGCCAATATTCTTTACATCTGCAATCTTTGATTTAACTTGATCCAAGTATTCTTCCCAAAGAGGAAATTCCCATACTTTTTCACCAGTAATATTTGATGAAGATTTAATCTGATCAATTAATAATTTATTTGTTCCCATAATACCAGTAGCTACATGTCCCAATGCAACCACAACTGCACCTGTAAGCGTAGCAAAGTCTAAAATAAATTCTGGGTCATAGTGTTTAGAAGCATAAGATAGCGCATCAGCTAAGATTAATCTCCCTTCTGCGTCAGTATTTAATACTTCAATTGTTTTTCCATTATACGCTTTGAGAATATCACCAGGCCGATATGCCTTATCTCCACTCATATTTTCTGTTGAGGGGATAATCCCTATAATATTCATTTTGGGTTTTATTTTTGAGATAGCTTTCATCACGCCAAGAACAACTCCAGCGCCACACATATCATATTTCATCTCATCCATTTTAGATGCTGGCTTTATAGATATACCGCCACTATCAAAGGTTAGTCCTTTGCCAACTAATATTTTTGGCTTTTGTGATTTTGGACCCATCATATATTCCATAATTATGAACTTAGGAGGCACTTCTGTTCCAGCTGCAACGCCAGCAAGTGCACCCATACCCATTTGGGTAAATTTTTCTCTTTCAAGAATTGTCACTTTCATACCAGCAGTACGTCCAATTGATTTTGCATTGTCAGCTAAGTGTGCCGGGGTAGCAACATTGCCAGGTCTATTTTCGAGATCTCGTGCCAAACATACTCCATTAGCAATAGTAACACCTTTCAGAATAGCTTTTTTATTACCACCAAGAATAATGGCCGTTTTCAATTCAAAAAGATCTTTATCCACTGTTTTATATTCATTGAATTGATAACTTCCAAGTACTAAACCTTCTGCAATAGCTTGAGACATATAATTTTCTTTAGCATCTTTTGGAACTAAAAGACTAACGGAACTAATCTTATTGGCAATACACAATTTTGATACACCTGCGGCAGCTTTTCTAAGACTTTCCGAAAGCAATTCACCTTGCTTGCCTAATCCAAATACAAACGCGACTGTTCCTTTTTTACCAATAACAATTTGAACCTCACCAATTTTACCTTTAATCAGATTAGCAGATAATGCATTAGAAATCCCTCTTCCCAATTCACGATTCACTCCTTGAAGTTGACGGGAGAGGTTTAAATCATCATAGATTCCAACTGCTACTGCATCTGAATTATTATTGCGCCAATCACCAGAACTATATTTAACATTAGAAAGATGTGACATAATTATACCTTATTTATTATAAAATTAACGTTTAAATAACATTAAAATTAGTATTTTCAATTCCATTTTCAAATATTGTAATAAATAAATTAATTTATAGATCATTAATGATAAATAATTAAGGGAAAATAACAAAATGATTAATCATCCGATAAATCTTGAAAAAAAATTCAAGAAGTTTACTGATCACTGGTCACCAAAAGTCATTGGTGAAATGAATGATTATCAATTTAAGCTAGCTAAAGTTAAAGGAGACTTTATTTGGCACCATCATTTAGATACTGATGAAACTTTTTTTGTGATTAAAGGTAAATTAACAATTGAATTTAAAAATGGTAAAGTTGATATTGAAGAAGGTGAGATGTATATCGTTCCAAAGGGCGTAGAACACAAACCAATGGCTAGTAATGAATGTCAAATCATGATCATTGAGCCCAAAGGAGTAATCAACACAGGAAATAAAATGGATAGTGAATTAAAATCAGATAATGATGTCTGGGTATAAACTAATTTGACTCATTATTTATAAGACTATCAACCACAGTTGGATCAGCTAAAGTTGATATATCTCCCATATTATCAAAATCTCCTTCAGCTATTTTTCTTAATATTCTTCTCATGATTTTTCCTGAACGAGTTTTTGGTAAAGCTGGTGAAAATTGAATTTTATCTGGCTTTGCATGAGGACCAATCTCTTCAGCAACTTTCTGTTTGATAGCATCTTTAATATCATCGCTCGGCTCTACCCCAGTCATTAGAGTAACAAAAGCGAAAATTCCTTGTCCCTTGATATCATGCGGGAAGCCTACTACTGCGGCTTCAGCAACATTATCTGTTTTGCCAATACCACCTTCAACTTCTGCAGTTCCAATTCGATGACCTGAAACATTTAATACGTCATCTACTCTTCCTGTAATCCAATAATAGCCATCTTCATCTCGTTTTGCGCCATCACCAGTAAAATAATACCCTGGAAATTGAGAAAAATACGTATCCATAAATCGTTGATGATCACCGTAGACTGTGCGCATCTGGCCTGGCCAAGATGATTTTATTGCTAATAAGCCTGAAACATCATTACCCTCAATTTCATCCCCATCCTCTGTAAGTAGAACAGGTTCAATTCCAAAAAAAGGTAATGTCGCTGAACCCGGCTTGGTAGGTGTTGCTCCTGGAAAAGGCGCAATCATAATACCCCCAGTTTCAGTCTGCCACCATGTATCTACTATCGGAGATTTTTCTTTACCAACGATACTATGATACCACATCCATTCTGGCTCTTTTATTGGTTCGCCAACTGTACCTAAAATCCGTATTGAAGATAAATCATGGTTCTCAACCCAACTATTACCCTCTTTCATAAGAGCTCTTAATGCTGTTGGAGCAGTATAAAACAAATTAACCTTGTGCTTATCAACAACATCCCAAAAGCGCCCATAATCAGGATAATTAGGAACGCCTTCAAACATTATTGTTGTTGCACAATTTGATAGCGGGCCATATACGATATATGAATGACCAGTAATCCAACCAATATCAGCAGTACACCAGTAAATATCTTCAGATTTATAATCAAAAATCATATCAAAAGAATAATTGGCATATAATAGATAGCCACCAGTTGTATGGAGCACGCCTTTGGGTTTCCCAGTAGAACCAGAAGTATATAGGATAAATAAAGGATCCTCCGAATTCATTTCAACGGGTTCACAACTATCACTTGCTACAGACATTTCGTCATCCCACCATACATCTCGATCTCCATTCATTTCAACAGGCTCGCCTGTTCTTTTTACTACTACCAAATGTTCAATTGAAGGAGTTTCCAAAACAGCTTTATCTGCATTTACTTTCATAGGAATATTCTGTTTGACTCCTCGAACTCCTGTATCTTGTGTAATTAATATTTTACAAGAAGAATCATTTATTCTATCCCTTAGAGAATCTGAACTAAAGGCTCCAAAAACAACAGAGTGCACTGCTCCGATACGAGCACATGCTAACATAGCTATGGGAAGTTGCGGAATCATTTGCATATATAAACAAACCCTATCTCCTTTTTCAACCCCAAGTTTTAGAAGAACATTGGAAAACTTTTTTACTTCAACGAGAAGATCGTTATAAGAAAAATGCTTGTCTTCTTCTGGGTTATTTCCTTCCCAAATTAAAGCTGTACGATCACCATTACCAGATTCAACATGTCTATCAAGACAATTATAGCTCGCATTAAGACTTGCTCCTTCAAACCATTTAATTATTCCATTAGAATAATCAAATGAACCAATAGCATCCCATTTTTTATACCAATTAATTCGTTTAGCTTTTTCTTCCCAAAATTGATTTTGATCTTGAATCGATTGATTATATTCATGATTATAATGATCCAATGATTTTACATGAGCTTCTTTAGATAATTTATCTAATGGGTAAAATAATTTTTTTGTCAACTATTAGTCCTTAGCGTAAAAAAACATTTTTCGACAATATCCAACCTGAAAAGTAATGGTACATTTTTTCCTTATCTGAGAATATTCTAACTCTGCCAAATAAACGATCTCCAGCAACTTTTGATATTGCTAATTGTTCGCCTTCGCTTAATAAAAATAATACTTCCGATGCATTCTCCGGGCCCTCTCTAAATGGCGCATGGTCTGCTATTACTGAATAAATCGATTCTCCTTTTAATGGAACCAATCTTGAAAGTTTGATTGTTTTTTCAGAAAGCCCCCTTGGTAAGATGAAACTCTCAGTCCAAGTTGGAAATAAACCATTTGTATTTATTGACATTATAACTTCATTCTCAATAGTTCGATATACAGGAACCCTAACCCTTGTGTAACCCATGCTATCAGCTATGACCTCTGTTAATAATTCACCTGATTGAGTTACCTTTATTTCCCCGAACGACACTGGATCACCAGTTGCCTCATCAACAATATTTAATTTAATGATATCTGATACATACGTAACTAAAAATGGATACAACTTAATTTCATCCTTAGCTCTATTAAACATCCTATATTGCACATCATATTCCCCACCTAATGGTTCTAATTTCACTACATTCCCCAAACTATCAGGACTTAATATATCTTCTGGTATAATAACTTCCATTTTTTCGCCCGGGAAAAAAAGTTTGGTTATATATGGTTCAGCCTGTCGAGTACGTGGATAATAACTTATGCGATATGCAGTTGGCGATACATCAACTGTCTTTACTTGAGCTTTAATAGTAACTGTTCGAGCTTCCAATGGCATGGTAGTATTGACACTATCCTCTACACTGTCCTCTTGCTGCGCGAAACAAAAAGTAATAAACCAAAATATCGTTACAAATATTTTTAATTTATTACTGAGATTTACCATGAGGTATTTTTTGATATTTTCCATCTTTATCTTTTTTTACTGTAACCATCACAACTGTTGCTACACAAGCTAATCGCGGTTCTGAATGTCGGCTTTCGGCATACGCTTCAACTTCGATTTTATACGATGTTGTTCCAATATCAACTACTGTTGCAATAAAATTTACCCAATCACCTAAATATACCGGTTCTTTAAATTCAACTTGTTCTATTGCTCTGGTCACTGAACCATCAACATTAGTTCCTTTTATTAATCTATGAGAAGCTTTCGCAGCAGCAAGATCAACCCAAGCAATCATTTGTCCACCAAATAAAGTTCCAACGACATTAATATGGTCCGGCATAACAAATTGAGAATATTTTGCTGATATTTGACGCATTTAACTATTCCTTATTCTTAATAAATGTACATTATAAGTTACAATAAAAAAGCCCCGCAAATAGACTCTCGAGAAAATCTGTTTCCTCTGAAGAGCACGCCACACCTGCGAGGCTTTCTTAAAAAAAGTTTATTTATTTTTTACTATTTAATTCAAGTTTTTTATTTTCACTTATTCTTAAACGGATTCAGATATCCTTTCACCTTCCTGTAAATCGACTTTTGTCAAAATAAAACCGCCCAAAATAAACAGTATAACAATTGATAAGATTCCTATACGTGGATTTCCAGTAATTAATCCAATATACCCCATCATTGGTGGTCCAATAATGGCTGCAAACTTTCCTAGCATATTGTAAAATCCAAAAAATTCAGCTGCTTGATTTTTGGGGATTATTCTGGAGTACAATGAACGACTTAGAGCTTGAATCCCTCCCTGAAAGCATGCAATAAATACTGCAATTACATAAAAATGCCATTCTTTAGATACAAATGCACCAAAAATTGTAATTAATGTATAACCTAATATTGCAGTGTAAAGTGCATTTTTAATTCCAATCTTAGATGCAAATCGACTATAAATTAAAGTAGCGGGGAATGCAACAAATTGAACCAGCAATAATGCTGTTATGAGTGAACTAGCAGGAAAACCAATACTTGTTCCATAGTCCACGGCCATTCTAATTATTGTGTCCACACCATCAATATATAGCCAATATGCCATAAGAAAAGTAACAACAACTTTGAATTGTCGAATCTTAGATAAAGTTGAAACGAGTTGACTCCATCCTTCTTTAATTGATGAAAAAATACCTATTGGTTCATGTATCGTAGGTTCTTTTACAAATAATATGAGTGGAATAGAAAAGATAGCCCACCAAACTGCAACAGATATAAATGATAATCGGATTGCAGTTGCCCCATCAGAAATACCAAAATAATGCGGTTGTAAATACATCAATACATTGATAAGAAAAAGCAAACCACCACCTATATACCCTAATGAATATCCCAAGGATGATGCGTAATCATACTTTTCTTTTGTGGCTACAGCTGGCAACAATGCGTCATAAAAAATATTTCCTGACATAAATCCAATAGAAGCTATGATATAGAATAATATGGCCATCTGCCAGTGACCTTGATTTACAATCCACAGACCTCCAGTAGCAATTATTCCTAGAAATGCAAAAAAAATGAGCAACTTTTTCTTTGCTGTTCCTCTATCAGCAATCGCACCAAGAAATGGGGCTAACGCAGCAACTAAAATTGAAGCAATTGAATTTCCCAAACCTAAATACCATGTACTAAGTGTTACATTATCAGTTGTTGACCAATATTCCTTAAAAAATACAGGGAAAAATCCCGCCATGACTGTTGTTGCAAAAGCACTATTGGCCCAATCATATAGAGACCATGCTAGGATTGATTTTTTTGAATTGATCATGGATTAATTTAATTATATCCCAAAAATATCTTACTACCAAGCTTGAAAGTAAGAACTGATACGAATCCAAGTTGATGTATATCCAAATGAATATTTTGTTATTACAGGCACATACCATCTCGTACCAATCTCTAGTTCAAAAGGTAATGGGCCAAATCGATCTAAAGGATCAACATTTGATAAATTAATTTTAACTAATTGGGATGAGATTGATTTTTTAGTATCATAATTTTGTCGCTCCACCATCCATTTATCCCATGAATCATTATTTGAAAAAAATTTATCTCTTCCTGATATCATCCAATCCATCCCAATGGAAACAAAGAATTTCTTAGGTAACACTTCTATTTGCCCAATGATTGAACCATACAATTGACCTCCTTGTTCATATAGAACAGACCCAATAGATCGAGCAAGAGAATCTGGTGTGATATTTTCATTAACTGAAAGAAAAGAAATAGTTGGATTGATTTGTTCTCGACTAAAAAATGAAATATTTGTTGACCAATTAATATTTATTAATCGGCCTCTAAATTTTCTATAAAACTCACCAAAAGCTCTCATTCTCCATTGAGTCAAGCCTTTTCCTATTGGTAGTTGCTTGAATTGTTTGGGCACACCATTCGTATCAATATCTATTGGATTAAACTTAATAAGAGGCTTACCAAAAGGCATGATGATGTCAAAACCACTATAAAGAGAATATTTTTTTTTTCCTCCACGCCATGCAGGGTTACCAATAAGTAACAGGTTCAAACCCAGTGTAACATCTCCTAAACCCGAGGTTGATTTTTCTTGGGGATGATATAAATACATCAAAGTATCTATATCCGCTGAGGGTGATAGCCAGGAGTGGGTTTGAGTATAATTTCTTAGAATTGGTATATTTGCATGAAAGTTAGATCTATCAGTAATTCCGTATTCAATTAAAATTGATTGGGTATTTATTTTATTTTTCCATTGCTGATTAATAATATTTACAGTGTTATCTAATTTGTAAGAAAAATCATTCCAGCCATTTCTACCATCGTGACCCTTCCAATTCCCAACTTTATATTCTTGCCCAATGCTAAGTCTCCAGACATTTTGCGGTATAGTAAAATGAGTTTGTGCTGTAATTATGGAAAAAATAAAGGAAAAAAGAGTGAAATTTTTGATAGTCATCGATCATTCATATATAAGAAATTTCTGTCTAAACTCATTAAATTTTATCACATCCTTTAACCATAGAGGAGGCAAATAATTCGCAGGTTTCCCCTGGGCTGCAAAAATCCTTAATTGACTATGACCAAATAACATATCAATTCGATTCAATTCATCCCATTTAAATTCTTTTGGATATAACTGATTTGCCAAAATCAATACTGAAGTTGCCGTTGCAAGTGGATCAAATCGATTTGGGTCAGTAATCAGAATGTCTATTCCACTGCAAACCTTGTTTACATATAATGGGATTGCTTCGTCCGCCTCTTTTTTACGAGGTATATATTCAATAACTCGAAACTCAACCCCAGGTAAATCTAGTTTTGTTAATTTTTCAGCTAAGTGAAACCCAGATAGCCATGGAGCACCAGCTCTCATATATGGACGGTCAGTACCGCGACCATCATTTAAGTTGCTTCCTTCTATCAATCCAAAACCAGCGTATGATAAATTAGTTCTAATATCCCGTATATCTGGGTGTGGGTTAATCCACGGGTGCTCGGATTTATCCAACCAGTATGATCTCTTCCAATTAGCCATTGGAATAATTGTTAGATTGGCACGCTTCATATCTTTTATCCATCCCATCTCATTAGCCATGATTGATAGTTCTCCTACAGTCATACCATGACGTATTGGAATTAGATGATATCCTTCAAAAGACTGGAACTTTGCTCGTACGACTGGGCCATCTATCCGATCACCGCGGAGCGGATTTGGACGATCTAAAACTATGACTGGGATTCTCCATTCACTAGCAACTTCGAGAATTTTGGTTATTGTAGCTAAATAAGTGGAGAACCTGACCCCAGTATCTTGAATATCAATTAAAATCAAATCTAGTCCTCTCACTGACCATTCTGGCGGCTTAACATTCCTTCCAAAAACTTCAACAATTCTTGCATTATGGATAGGGTCAAATTTTTCCTTTCCTTCAATTTTAAAGCGTTCATTTTGATCAACAAATAATCCAAATTGAGGAGTATATATTACTTCTACATCAATTTTTGAATGATTTTTTAACAAATCTAAAAGATGAACTCCTTTTCTATTAACAGCAGTTTGATTTGTAAATACGCCTATACTTTTATCGTACAGTGGTTTGAAATCCATTTGCTCAAGAATATCTAAACCATAAAAAATAGAAGAATGAAATGACAAATCAGGTACCGGCATTACTACACTATAATTGTAGGATTGGCTGGAGATGAGCGTCAACGCAATAAAATTAAATAAAATTGATTTCAGAATATGTTTTTTCCCATTCATAAATAATATAATCTAAGATTAATTATAAAATTAATCTTCATAGATCCTTCTAGTTCTTCCACCAATACCAGTAGCAATAACATAAGGAGTCGAATCTATATGATTTGCAATAGTCTCCATCTTAATCTCGCCATTATCACTTAGACCAAATAATAAAACTTCTTCTCCAATAGTTGGATTTTCTTCTTCAAAGTTAACCATAAATTGGTCCATACAGATACGGCCAGCTATTTTGAATTGTTTACCCTGAAAAATTACGAAACCTCCATTGAACCAAGGCCTTGGGAAGCCATCTGCAAAGCCACATTGAATAACACCAATATTTGTATCTGACTCAGTCTTATATACGCCCCCATAGCTTACTTTTGTCCCCTTTGAAACCCGTCGAACCTGAACAATAGATGCCCTAAACTCCATAACTGGATTAATATTTAATTCCTTAGGAACTTCGTTTGATGGATATGCTCCATATAAGATCATTCCTACTCTTATATGGGTCATTCTTTTTTGATCAAGATTCAGTAAAGCTCCACTGTTTGAACAATGAATGGATCTAAACAAGATGCCAGAATCATCAGCTAACTTTAATACAGCATTAAATTTTTCTAGTTGATTATGTGCATACGATAAATCTCCTTCGTCTGCCGTTGAAAAGTGAGAATAAATTCCTTCACAATTAATTTGTGAATGATTTTTTATTAGTTTTAGAGTCTCTGGGACGTCATTAAAGTCAACTCCAAGTCGAGTCATGCCTGTATCTATTTTTAAATGGAATACAGGTGGAATTCCGCCATCATTTATATAGTTATCAATCATTAATAAATCTGATTTTTCACATATGTTAAGAATCAAATTATATTTCACTGCTTCATTCAATCTATTTATATCCATTCTACTGAAAACTAGAATTTCTGATTGCACACCTGCATTTCGAAGCTCTACTCCCTCATTGATTGTAAATACTGCAAAAGATTTACAACCATTATTTTCCAATGCCATTGCACATTCTACACTACCATGCCCATAAGCATTGGCTTTTACAACGCACATTATGTCTTTTTTAGGAAATTTTTTCTTAATCAAATCATAATTTGCGCATAATCTATCTAAATGAATTATGGCTTTAGGATTACTAGACACGTTTATCTATATTTATCTAGTAAGTAAGGTTTAAGTGAATTGAAATCATTAAAAATCTTCGTGCTGCATGCCATTATCCATCCGCTTAAATCTGCTTTAGGAATTTTATTAATCAAAAAAACAGGTTTGTTTGATTCATAAGCCAATGTTACTTCTGCATGTGTCCCGGCACCTTTTAGTACATTATTATCCCATAGACAAATAAGATAATCAGTACGATTGCGAACTGTTTCAATATCACAATCAACACAAATTCGTATAAAGTCTGCATATTTTTTTGGATCTGATTCTTTCCATCCTCGATAATCACTCGCACCATATTTTTTTATTAATTCTGCCGATTGTATGACGGGATCGTACACATTATGTCCTAGATTCAAATCTAACCATTTAGTTAAATCTTTTCGCCAGACAGAACCCTCATCATCAGCAAATTCCATAGCTCCAGAAAGGTATGCGATCATTGTTTCAAACTTCGTTTTATTAACAATCCATTTATCCATGTCCATCCTAATCCTGTTAAAACTGGAATCACGATCCATACCCAATTTATTTGCTTCAAAAACACTAGTCCTCTTAATTCAGAAATAATCAAGCTAAATGGATTATATGATAGAATCATTCCAAGCATTCTAGGATAAAATTCAAATTCAAAAAGAATGCCGGTTCCGAATATCATAAAAAAGAACAATATTATTGTTATAGATATAAATGTTGTAATCCTTTCAGTTAGGATTGACAATGTTAAGGTTAGATTTCCAAAAAGTAACAAAAAAATAGATCCATAAACTGGAATAGCGAAATAAGCATGCAATTCTAATTGTTGAGACAATAATAATGATAAAATAATCATAGATAAAACCCCATAAATGAGAGATTCAATTATGGCGGATAATAAAAATCCGAATACCAAATAAAACTTAGTATAGGGTGCTAATGTAATTGAAATAAATGATTTTTTATGAATTCTAAGATCAAATAAATCCCGATATAAAACTGCATAAGCTGACATAATACAAATCAACAAAATGACACCGGGGAATGCCCAAGTTTCATAGGGAATATTATCTAATGAATTAATAAAAACATTTTTCATCAATGTCGTTAGCATAAGATGTAATAATATTGGGATAAGTATCACAAATAAAATTGCTGACATGAATCGATGACGAAAAAGCCAATATCTTCTAATTAATAATGCCTTAATCAATGTATACCATCTTTTGCATATTTCGCATCCATTAGGTCTTGTAATCCGAGTTTTTTAACTCGAATATCTTTCATCACAGATGATGCAGCTGCATTTAAAACTTCAAAAAAGACACCACGTTGTTGACCATAGAAATGGATACTATCACCAATACGTGATGGATTTTTCACTTTTGGTAATTTAGCTAGTTTATTAAATAGTTCATCAGAAAGTTCTTCAAATTCAATTTGAAATTGATGGTATTCAAAAGTACTCCCAAGAAGACGATCTAGGCTCCCATCTAAGGCAATTTTACCATCTTCAAGAACGAGTATACGATCATGAGCTTCTTCCACTTCTTGAAGAGATTGACTGACGTATACAATTGTTTTTTCTTTCTTATAACGAAGAAGCATGTCCCAGGTCTGGCGGTAAGATTCAGCATCCATAAAGGCAGTTGGGTCATCTAAAATAAGGATATCAGGGTTATGAATTAATGCACGTATTATCATACCTTTTTTAATAATACCTGGAGAGATATCTTTAACCATTTTTTGAAGAAAAGTTGTAATGTGAAGTTCTCTGGAAAGCTGAACCATCCTAGTATTAATGGTTTCCATGCTTTCTCTATAAAGCATACCTATAAATCGAATATTCTCTTCAAGCGTTAACCATGGATCAAGGTCTAATTCATGAGGGACAAAACCTACAGATAACATCGCTTCATTACGTCGTTTTTGTGAATCTAAACCATTAATAAAAATCTGACCATATTCTTGATATTCTATTCCAGCAATAACTCTTAATAACATCGATTTTCCTGCTTCATTATCACCAATTATTGCTACTAGAGAACCTTTTTCAATACCAAAAGTAAGATTCGCGAGAATTGTTTTATCTCCTACAAGCTTACCTACTTTTTTTAGTGTAATACTGGCTTCCATTAATGTGCCTCATACCAAGATTTTCCAAAGTCACAGTCAACAACTATAGGAACGCTTAAGGGTAGCGCTTTTTCCATTTCTTGAACAACCATCTTTTGAAGAATTTTTATTTCACTTTTTGGAGCCTCAAAAACAAGTTCATCATGCACTTGTAAAACCATTCTTGAAACCATTTTATTAGATTCTATATTGTCTTGAATCGCAATCATAGCAAGTTTAATCATTTCTGCATTAGTTCCTTGAATAGGCATGTTTATAGCCATTCTCTCAGCTGCTTTTCGATGAAGATGATTACTACTATCAATATCCCATACAGGTCTGCGACGACCAAGCATTGTTTCAACAAATCGATTTTTTCCAGCTCTTTCTATTGTTTTATCAATATAATCTTTAATTCCTGAATACATTTCAAAATAAGTATTTATTAATGTTTTTGCTTCATTCTGTGGAATGCCTAATTCCTGACTCATTCTAAATGGCCCTGCCCCGTATAGTAAGCCGAAATTAACTATTTTTGCTGTTCTTCTCATATCTGGAAGAACATCTTCCATAGATACACCAAATACCAATGCTGCAGTTCTTGAATGGACATCTTCTCCTTTATTAAAAGCTGACATTAAAGCTTTATCTTGGCTTAAATGCGCCATGATTCTTAATTCAATTTGAGAATAATCAGCTGATAAAATAAGTTTTCCCCTGTCACTACTTTTAAATGCTTTCCGAATTTCTTTCCCCTCTTCAGTTCGAATTGGTATGTTTTGAAAATTTGGACTACTTGATGATAACCTTCCAGTAGCAGTCACGGTCTGATTAAATGAAGAATGGACTCGATTAGTCCCTTTATTGATTAATACTGGTAGAGCATCAATATAAGTATTTTTTAATTTATTTAGTTTTCGATATTGTAAAACTAGGTTAGGTATAATGTGCTCATTCTTTAAGCGTTCCAATACATCTTCAGCAGTAGAACGTTTCTTAATCATAGACAAGCCTATATCATCAAATAGAATTGTCGCTAATTGTTGTGTAGAATTAATATTGAATTCAGTTCCAGCTTCCTTTATTATTGTATTTTTTAACAGATCAATTTTATTACCAAGCTCTGAAGACATATTCGATAATTTTTTTGCATCAATATACATTCCAGTAAATTCCATTTCGAGAAGAACCGATAATAAAGGCATTTCAATTGTCGAGAAAAAAGTATATAAATCTTGACCTTTCAATTCTTTAATAAATATATGAGTAAGTTGTAGAACTACATCAGAATCTTCTGAAGCATAAAAAGTAATTTTATCTAGTTCTACATCTGCCATGGACATTTGTTCACGTCCCGAACCAATCAAGTCTTCAATTGGAACCATTCGGTAATTCAATTTTTCAGCACTTAGAGCTTCTAATTTCAAATTTCGTGATTCGGGTTTTAATATATGGGCAGCAATCATAGTATCAAATTTTATTCCTTTTACATTTATGCCGTGACGCTTAAGAATTAATCCGTCAAATTTTATATTTTGCCCTGTTTTTGGAACTTTTTCATTTTCCATTATTGGTTTAATAATATCTAAAACATTAGTTAAATGATCATCAAATAATTCTGAAACTTTTTCTTTATAATGTATAGGTAAATAAACACCTGAGTCCTTACCAGTGGAAAATGACAAGCCTACAATATCGCAATTCATCGGTTCTACCGATGTTGTTTCAAGATCAAATGCTAACCAGGCTCCCTCTTCAATTGAACTTATAAATGTTATTATTTCTTCGGTTTTTGTT
>Ga0207961_1000129_pt1 | contig 21607 bp, 21 predicted proteins | sample Knorr_S7_td_250__FD_185596 | JGI IMG/M metagenome (GOLD analysis project Ga0207961, IMG submission 185596) | Marine microbial communities from Southern Atlantic Ocean transect - Knorr_S7_td_250_ad_252m_LV_B (SPAdes) (version 2) | ecosystem: Environmental > Aquatic > Marine > Oceanic | place... | reverse complement strand
GATCACACCTGTGATAGAAATATCATGTAATTGATCACTGGCAAGTTCAATATTTACATCAAATTTACGCTCAATTTTAGCACATACGATCTCAAGATTAGTCTTGTTAAGTATCAGTTTGTCATGTATCCAACCGGGATACTCTGGGTGCGGCAATTTCTGGGGGACGGGTTCGTTGGTATTTGCATAATGGCCCGCTTTTACTATCACTTTATCAGGATTAGGTTTGTCTTGCTTGGGGATAAAAGAAATCGCCCCTTCATTCACTACAACTTCCACCTTTTCGTTTCTGGCTAGGACATTAAATTTTGTACCTAATACAGTAACTGTACCGTATTGTGTATTCACTGTAAATGGGTAATCCCCCTTTACAACCTGGAAATAGCCTTCACCACTTAGATTAACAATACGGGATTCAGAATTAAAATTTCTTTTATATTTCAGTGAACTTTCAGAATTCAATCTAACACTTGTACCATCTGTCAAATTGATTTCAGCCTCGCCACCGCGGTCTGCGGATACAGTAATATGGGTAGCCAAATCATAAATTTTAGGACCGGTTAAGAGCGCAATGATCATTAACGAAAAAGCAAAAGCCAAGCGTGGTTGGATGGGGAAATAATTTTTTCGTTCCTTAATTCGAGCAGGCACTGGATCTTTTATATCCAAGCGCTGTTCTAAACGCATCCAAGCATCGGCAGTACTGGGACCAGTCGACGTATTTGCCTGTTTACTGGCTTTCCAGATTCTTTTCAAGTCATTTGGTAGTTTTTTATCGAATGAACTCAATTTTTATCTCTAATTAAATTGGATTGAATAGTTTTTTCCATTTACATAAGAATAACGGTCTAATTGCACATATTACTTACAAATAATCTTTGAGTTTAACGCGCAAGATTTTCAGTGCACGATAGAGTTGATTTTCAACAGTTCTACGAGACAAACCTAGTGTATCAGCTATCTCTTGATTGGCCAAACCATTCACTCGACTGAGGATAAATATCTCTCTGCATTTATCTGGTAAATGTTCATTCACTACATTTTGAATTTCAGACTCTAATAATTCTGTATCATGTCGGACAGCAGGATTATCAAGTTGAGACGGAGTAGGTTCAGGAATTGTATCTTTGTGGCGTATCTTCACATTTTCATGACGAAAATAATCCAAACAAAGATTATTACTTATCTTGGCAATATAGGAAAAGAAAGATTCTTTTGGTTTTAGGGAAGTTTTATGCTTCCAAACCCGTAGAAATGTATCTTGAACGATATCATCAGCTATTGCTTCATCTTTTACACGGTAGAATACAAAATTAAATAACGACTGGTGATATTTTGTGAAAAGGTCTTTAAACGCATCTCGGTCAGATTCCCTTAACCGGGTAAGCAATTCTTGGTCTTTTTCTGCCATACTTATGAATTGTTATTAGAATATCCATGAATTTACAAAGACCGAAATCAAGAAATAATTTCCCGGCTATCTAATGCAATTTATCAATTTAATAATCGCCGTTTGTATGAAGTTTTGCTGTCTTCGAGATACATTTGGTTTTGTTTAATAACAGAACGACAGAACAGTATGATATCTAATTAATATTGCTCCGGAGGAGGGACTCGAACCCCCGACCTGGTGGTTAACAGCCACTCGCTCTACCAACTGAGCTACTCCGGAATAGGTGATTTAACATTTGAGCGCGGCAAATTTAGATTAATTTAAACTTAGGTCAAATTGCTACATTTCCTTTTCGGCAATTAAAGACTTTCCTTCATCAAAAAGACCATGATCTTGGTGGTCCCTATTTATATATACAACACCTTCATCATCATGCGGCTCACCGTATTCTGAGTGGATGGACTTTAAGCCTCCTAACCATTTACGTTTGTCGGATAGATATACAAGATCACCGACTTCAGCCGCCATTCGCGAAAGATCCTTTTTCGAAAACAACACTTTATCGAAATCATGATCCATTAATTTAAACTTTACTTCTATTTTTTCACCCAATTGTTCATTTGGGGTTGAACCTTTAAATGCAGCTTTCGCAGCAGCAATTGACCAAACAGTAAAGCCATTTGTAGCTAATTCTTCATCATAATGTCCGAAGTAGGTAACAATCAATGGCACAAACAGGATAACGATAACAGGGTAGAAAAATTTAAAAGTAGTTATACCAAAAACCAGTAGGGAAAAAGCTATTGTGGCAGATATAGTTATCAGAATCATAATCGATTGTCCATTATTGGCATTTCTTACCCAAGTAATAAAACGTTGTTGCAGACTGGATGTGTAGGTTACAAAAAGGCCAACGCCTACACATACAACTAGATTGTATAATGCCCGGATATAAGAATAGGGTCGATTAGGATTCATTTCAATACCGTGATCAAATGGAGAAATAAATATCTCAGGATATCTAGCCCCTAAAATCATAAGTACCACACCGCCCAAGAAAGTAGTGATAACACCGGCTGGCGAGAACCTCTTCCAAAACACACCCATAAATATCGCCACAACCAATGGGGGGGTGAGCGTTGAATGAAAATACCCATGTGCCTCATAGACTGTTGGAAATTGGACAAAAGCTAACACAGATAAAACACCTGCTGCAGTGATTGCAATTGATGTTAATCTAGCAGCAAAAAGTTCAGCTTTATCTTTTTCTTTACTGTCACTATAACTTTTTTGAAAATATTTGATTAATGGGCGATAGACATCATTTACAAATATGGCTGCAGTGGCATTGATTAATGTATCCACTGTAGACATCAATGCTGCTGTAAGTGCCGCCATAACAAATCCAAATACACCTGGACTTGTAACAATACTAGCGACAACAACAAAGATTTCGTCAGGACTCGTGTTGGGGCTTATAATATCAGGGCTCATAGTAGATATTGCTTTCCCTAACCAACCGGCGTTTCCAACAACAACAGCTGATAATGGTAATACAAATAAAATATTTATGGCTGCTGCTTTACGACCTTCGTTTACATTTTTGCAGGCCATAAATCTCATCAGTAGTCCTTGGTTCATAAAAAGAAATCCAACCGATCCTGCCACAGCATCCTGCCAGAATATCCCTACAAAATTAAAACTGGATGGCTCATTAAAATTCGCAAGTGGTAACTTCCATGTAGTAGGTAATAGATCCCAAAATGCCTGACCACCCCCCACATATGAGATACCAATAGCAAATAACATAAATCCTGCAAATATCAGTATAAATCCCTGCAAAAGATCTGTGAAAATCACCGCAGTCTGACCTCCAAATGTGATGTAAGCACCCGTAATAACAGCTATCACAACAATAGCACGCATCAGTGTAACATCCATTGTAATTCCAAATATATGGAATGCCTCTGGGAGCATTGGGACAACGGCTTTGCCTAGCGTTAAAAAACCAATACCAATATATCCAATCATATAGAGGAGGAGAAGTATAGTAGCTAGGAATCTTGCTGATGGGTTAAATCTTTTTTCAAAATATTCAGGAATTGACCGCACCTTAGAATAGACAATGATCGGTAACCAGCCGAACATGAAAAAAGGGACGAAAAACCAATCGTTCAGGTACGTCATGGATGAACTGAATCCATGTTCAAACCCTTTGGCGGAATATTTTACGAAACTATGACTTCCTACACCTGTGGCTACTATCGACATAGTGATAAGCCACCAGCTAAACCGCCGACCGCCAAAAAAGAAATCAGACGTGTCTTTTGTATACCGGCCGAAATATGTACCGAACAGCATAATTGTCAGAAAATAAACGACCATCACAATCCAGTCTGTAGACGTTCCAATATTATGGAAAGTTTCCATAGTCTATCGCAAAGCAAAGATAGTTAATAATCCATGGACTGCCATAAACCAAGCGTAGCCCAAAAAGAAAACTTTCATCCAAATACGATGATGGGGTTTTTTTAATTCAATTGCACCACTATGCCAAACAATATAAACACCAGAAAAAAAGAAGATTCCGCCAATGCCATAAAGATATATGTATGGCAACCAAGAATGAGAAAAATATTCCATTATCTATTTTTCATGAGTGAATCAAAGGACGGTTTCAATTCATCATAGGTTTCCTGTAAACCCTGTACCTGCACTTTTGTTTTACCAATCACAGGCATAAAATTTGTATCTCCATTCCACCTGGGTACTACATGAAAATGAATATGGTCTACAATCCCTGCTCCACCAGCAACGCCAATATTGGAACCAAAATTGAATCCTTCAGCATTAACATTGTCTTTCATGATTGCCATGGCACCATCTGCGAACCATATTATTTCGCTTAGCGTTTCCTGGTCAAGCATGTTTGTGGTATCTACATGGTTAAAGGGAGCTATCATCAAGTGGGCATTATTGTAGGGATATAGATTCATCAATACAAAAGAATGATGCCCTCTGGCAAGAATCAACGATTCTCTGTCATCATCAACTAATGGTTTTGCACAGAAAATACAGCCGTCGTCCTTGCTGCTTCTGATATATTCCATTCGCCATGGTGCCCAAAGACGATCCATCATTAAACTTCAACATTATCGGATCGAGACTTCGCAATAAATCTCTTCTGCAGTTCTTGGGGTAGATATTCATAATGGCTAAAACTTTCAGAATGGATGCCTCGTCCACCAGTCAATGAACGAATTGTTGTGGAATAATGATATAATTCTGACTGCGGTATCTGGGCTTTTATAACCTGAAAACTCCCCTCTGAATCTATACCCATTATTTTTCCTCTGCGGCTGGATACATCTCCCATGACATCACCCATGAAATCTTCAGGTATACGAACCTCTACATCCATTATTGGTTCAAGAAGACATGGTTGCGCACCATTAAAGGCTTCTTTAAATGCACCCTTTCCAGCAATTTGAAAAGCAATATCCTTAGAGTCGACAGGATGCTGCTTACCATCATAAAACTCGACTTTTAAATCGACAACACGGTAACCAGCTAGAATGCCATCAATGCAAGCAGCTTGTACCCCCTTTTCTACAGAAGCAACAAATACGCGGTCCACATTCTGTCCAACAAGAGATGAAGTAAATTCTATTCCTTCGCCCCTTTCTTTTGGCTCAATCCGCATCCAAACCTCTGCAAATTGTCCTGCGCCTCCAGATTGTTTCTTATGTCTATATTTTGATTCACCTTTTCCTTTGATTGTTTCTCTAAAAGGAATACGCGGCTTGAATGTATTTATATCAAGGTGAAAACGGCGCTGCAGCCGTTGGATGGATACTTGCAAATGTAGTTCACCTTGACCCGAAATAACCGTTTGACGCAATTCGGAATCAACGTGATAAACAAAAGTAGGGTCTTCTTCGTGTAAGGTTGATAGACCGACAGCTAATTTCTCTTCATCACCTTTAGCATTCGGGATTATACCCATATGGATATTCGACTTTGGCAATGCGACACCATCCATTACCACTCGAAATTTCTGTGAAGAAAGTGTATTACCAGTATGCGTATCTTTTAATTTTACAACAGCTCCAATATCGCCAGCATTCAAGTTGTTTACACTTATACGATTCTTTCCATTTAACAAAAACATCTGGCCAAAACGTTCAGATTTACTCCTAGATGTATTTAGAATATCCATTCCCGCAAAAACACTGCCAGAATAAACACGGAAAAAAGATAAATCACCGACATGCGCTTCACTGATGGTTTTAAAGACATATACTACTGGTTCTTTACCTTCTAAAGCGACTGATACTTCTTCATCGGAATTAGGTTCTTTAGCAACTACAGTTCCTCGATCAACTGGTGAAGAACCGTATTTAGATATGAATGTCATCAATCTAGTGACACCTACATTGGTTGCAGCCGAGGTGCAAAATAATGGTATAAAACTTTGATTCTGAATAGCTTTGTGAATTCCACTGCGCATTTCTTCTTCTGAGAGATTGCCTTGGTCAAAAAACTTCTCTAGAAGAGTGTCATCTGATTCAGCTACATATTCTATCAATTCTTGATGCAGTTCCTCTACACGATTCTGCCATTCCTCTGGCAACGCAGATTCCGTGTATTTCCCGCTACCATCCGTCTGGTAGGTTATTAATTCACTCCGTAATACATCTACTATTTGGTTGAATCCAGGACCCGCATTTATGGGTAACTGCATGGGAAATACATTTTTCCCAAAATGATTTTTTGTTTGTTGGACAATTTCATCGAATTTTGAGTGTTCCCGATCTAAGCCATTAATCACTAAAACTTTGGGAATATTATTTTTTGTAGCATACGACCACACCTGTTCTGACCCTACCTCAACACCATTCACAGCATGTAAAAGAACGACAGCCATATCTACCACAGCAAGGGAACTAATTGCTTCACCGATAAAATCTAAATAGCCAGGTGTATCAATAATGTTGAACTTCTTATCCATCCACTCCAGGTGTAATGGTGATGAGTGAATTGATATTTGTCGTTCATGTTCATCATGATGATAATCTGAAATAGTATTTTGGGCCTCAATTGATCCCATACGGTTGATCTCTCCAGCGCAGGAAAGCATTGCTTCACAAAGTACTGTCTTACCAACTGCACCATGTCCTACGACCGCGAAATTTCGTATATCTTCTGACGTAAATTCTTTCATTGTTTCCTCGGATTAATGTTCTAAAAAAGGGTAAGAATTGTAATTTAACTGGCTTTACAAATCAAGTGATTTCACGAATTATTAATATTGAACTATTCGCTTTGAGAGCTCTCAATATATAATCGTAATGCAGGAACTAAATACACATCTGCCAGGTTTATTTTACCAAATTCTCTTGCTAGTACTTTTAATCGCTGTTCCAGTGGTTTTCGTTTATTGATCACAATAAAGTTTTCTTTTCTTATCAAACATGATCCACCAGAAAAATCACCTTTATCTTGTACAAGTTTGATGTTAAGCCGATTCGCCAATTCTTCAAACATACCTATTAATTCTTCAGGTCTTGATGCCATTTCTATAACAAATTTTCTTTCTTATCGTCCTTAAGATATTTTACTATATTTTTTACTTCTTCAACTCTATCCTTAGCAACAACGAGTGTCGCATCATCCGTCGAGATAACTACAACATTATCTAGACCAAGCAAAGCAATAAACTGCCGATCAGATTGTACAAAGTTATTTATCCCTTCTATAATCAGTCCATCTCCGCGGATTGTATTCCCATCCTTGTTCTTTGGGCTGATATCATGAATAATATTCCATGAACCTAAGTCGCTCCATTCAAACTTGGCTTTGACTACAATAATATCCTTTGCTTTTTCCATAAGACCGTAGTCAATGGATTCTGGTTTGATTTTATTCCAGATATCATCATAACTAACACCTTTATTAATCCGTTTACTAATTTTATTGATTTGATCGTTTAATTCTGGCATATGCGTTTTGATATTTTTCATGAAAGTAGCAATACTCCAAATGAAGATGCCCCCATTCCATAAAAAATCTTTACTTTTCATAAACCTCTTGGCTAGATCCAAGTGTGGTTTTTCTGCAAATGCCTTTACACTGTAGGCATTCATGTGTTCCATTTCACTCTTAGACTTATATTGTATATAACCATAAGCGATAGATGGAAACGTTGGTTGAATACCTATTGTCACCAGGCTATTATCCTTTTTGGCCAAAAACGAAGCAGTGTTTATCGCCTTTTCAAATTCTTTATATCCAACAATAAGATGATCAGCTGGGAAAACTCCCATAATACTATTCTTTTTCCGCTTAGCTATATGTAGTGCAGCCAAACTTATACAGGGTGCCGTATTTTTACCCTCTGGCTCTATAATAATATTTTCAGCAGGCACACCACTTACATGTTTTCTAATACTATCAGCTAAGTCCGCCCGCGTAACAATTAGAATGTCCTCCACATTATGTAATTTTCGCAGACGGTCTACAGTCATCTGAAGCATTGATTTTTCGCTCAAAATATTGAGCATCTGTTTTGGTCTGCTTTTTCGGCTATACGGCCAGAACCTAGTACCGCTACCACCTGCCATAATTACACAATACATTTTCAATATAGATCCTGGATATTTAATGATGGCATTTCAATATCCCAGTTAGTTCGTATTTCAATTGTGTCAGGCATTACATAAAACCATTCTGCTGGTGTAAGAGGTTTTGCTTTACCAGTTGTATAAGTTTTGTCATTATTTCTATCCGTAAAAAGAGTTAAAGTATATCTGCCCTCTCGAATCTCGTTAAATTCTAATCGTTGTTGTGAATTTACGAAAGATTGATTTTTCTGTTCCGGATTTTCAATAGAATGTAATACAGCTCCCAGAAGAGAGTCTATCTGTCCAACGATCGGTATATACAGACCCCCATACCTCTGATAGTCTGTGGTTTTTATATTCACTGTTATTATGGAGTCTTGCAACATTTTTCCCATATTTTTCAATGTATCACTAGCAAATATTTTTAATGTATAATTTGTTCTTGGTTCCCAATTGTCCTGGGGTAGGATATTCACCCACATCGGATTAATGTAAACATTTCTTTTACTAACGCGGATTGTGTCATTTTTGTATAACTCATACTCAAGTCCCCATTGAGGTATGGGTTCCGAAAATTTTAATTCCATATATACTGTATCTTTATTAACAGTTGGTGTAATCATTACTAATTCTTTAGGTTTAATCAATTCTATGTCGTTTCTATCATCCTGTGGTACGATCACAGAAACTGATGCTGAATCCAAAAACAAAATATCATTTATAAATATATTCTTTATCTTGATTCTTATCTTACTTGAAATAGAGGATTTATCTGTCCTAATTAAAATCAAAGAATTTGGATTTAAAGGATCGTGAAAACTAACAGGTGATTCAGTTGTTCCATCATCATATCCAAGTATTACAGAATAATGATCATGCAAATCATTTAATGGACGATTGAAAACTATTCTGCCCCAATTATTAGCATTCCATTCACCTCTTTGTAATCGTAACTGGGGTAGTTCTTTTTTGGTAATTACGTTTACCTCAGTGATGGATTGATCCTGGTCAAGCGTAATAATTTCCTGCCAAAAAAGTCCATACTCCATTCTTCGGGTATCAAGCGCTAATCCAGCCGCACTTCTATCCAAAGCTAATAGCAAATAATTTCCTGCACTTAAGAATTGAAAATTATACATCCCTTTATTTGACACATCAGTAAAATAATTTGGCATCGTTTGAAAAATATTTTCTAAGCTATCTTGATTAATTATACGCCAAAGGTGTACTGACATTGGGCCATCACTCCAAACAATACCAGAAATTGAACCGTTGTCAATTTTATCACCAGTACTATAGGCTAAAAAAATTGCTTCGGCCATTTCCACACCATGTTCATCTTTAATATCACGGCTCAGATTTATTACATAAGTCTTATTCTCTTCCAGATTATCTGGAAAATCAACTGTAAGATTTTTTCCACTGGTGTTTATTAATATCTCGCCTTCAATATTTGGAAATATACGAATTCCCTTTTCAATGCTAGCCTCATCCATATACTCTGAAAATTCAAACCGAATCTGCTCACCATTATATTGTAAAGTTCCACTTGGTGGTTCTTCATAGATTAGAACCGGTGGTGTTGTGTCCTTTGGCCCACCACTAGGGGGTTTAATAACGGCACAGGATCCAATAACAAGCAGAACAATAATGGATACTAATCCACCGAATAAAGGATACAATAAATTACGTACCCAACTCATATTGGCTTCAAATTTACAGGAATTTCCTCCTTATATGTCATATTCGTTTTAGAAATACGTGTAGTAATACACCATACATGTACACCAGCTTGATGGGCATTAACCAATGCTTTTCCGAATTTCGGATCACGCTTCCACATAGGTCGAAAGGAATCTGCATCAGATCGTTGCACCACAAAAAGAACCCCTGCTTGAAACCCAGTTTCAACCAAAGCCTGCAATGATTGTACATGCCGTTTTCCTCTATCTGTCACTGCATCCGGAAATTCGGCAATTCCATTTTCAACATAAGTCGCTGACTTAACTTCCAAATAAAATGGTTCATTGGATTTGTCTTTCAGTAAAAAATCAAAACGATGATTTCCATGTACAACTTCTGGTTTTACTAATTCAAAATCTTTTAGAAAAGATAATATCTTAGAATCAATACATTCTTTTACAAATTTATTGGGTAATGCAGAAACAAGTGAAACCAGTTCACCATTATACTTAGCAAGAATTGTACTATAATTTGTTTTCCGATGTTTGGATGCAATTGCTTTCCGTAAATATAATTCTCTCCCCGGTGTAAGTATTTCACTCAGACGACCAGGGTCAGGCAAATGACTTTTAACAGATTTATTACCAACTTTAACTATTGTTATAAATCGATTAGGTCGCTCAATAAAGCTACCCTTAATTAATGGTCCTGTAATTTCCACACCGGCAATTTCTATGTTTTTTTCCAATAAAACTAGAATACGAGAAGATCAAATAATTCTAGATAATTATGTAAATTTACGGTGTTAATTAACATGCCACTTGTACCATCCTATATAAAAAACTTATCCAGTTATAAGCCCGGCTTACGGTTGGATGATGTAAAGCGTGAAAAGGGACTGGATCGAGCAATTAAACTTGCTTCCAATGAAAATTCCATGGGTCCGGCACCGCTGGCAATTGCAGCAATAGAATCCTCTATGAAAAAAGTAAATCGTTACCCCGATTCTAATGGAATCGCACTACGCACTAAACTGGCAAAAAAATTTGATGTTAAAATAGAAAATGTAATAATTGGTGCTGGGTCAGAAGGTATAATGTCTAATATATTGAGAACCTTTTTATTGGGTGATGATGAAATTGTGGCTGCTGCGAATTCCTTTATTGGTTTCCGGGTTCTGGCTAATTCGACTGGCCGGTCAATTCATTGGGTACCAATGAAAAATCATTGCATTGATCTTGGTGGCATTACAAAAAAAATAAATGATTATACAAAAATCATTTACATTGCCAATCCTGATAATCCTATGGGTACATATATAACAAAAGAAGAATTTGATGAATTTTATGCACATGTACCGAAGCGTGTTTTGGTTATTCTTGATGAAGCTTATTTTGAATTTGCAGCGCATATAGAAAAATATCCTGATTCAATGAAATATCGATATGATAATGTTATTACACTGCGAACTTTTTCAAAAGCATATGGTCTTGCAGGATTACGGATAGGCTATGGGTTTTCGCACGAAACACTTATTAACAATTTGTTGAAGGTTAAGGTTCCCTTTGAACCATCCTATTTTGCCCAGGTTGCGGGCTGTGCTGCATTAGATGATAACGATTTCATGCAAAAGACAATTAAATTAAATATAAATGAAATGTCAAAAATTGAAAGTAGCATAGATGTTCTTGGTGTCGCCCGTGTTCCCTCTGCTGCAAATTTTATAACTACTTTCTGGGAATCAGAAGAAAAAGCAGAAAGCATTGCAGAAAAATTATTGGATGAAGGTATAATTGTTCGTCAGTTAAATGCATTTGGGTGGCCGGAATACATTCGCATATCAATTGGTCTGGAACATGAAAATGACCAGTTTATTAAAACCTTGGCATCAATTATTTGATTACTTGAAATGAATAGTTATTCTATAAAAGGTTTTGATCATTGTGAACTTTATGTGAGTAATGCCAAACAAGCAGCGCATTACTATCGCACTGCACTGGGGTTTTTACCAATCGCCTATTGCGGATTAGAAACAGGTTCTAGAGACCGTGTGAGTTACGTATCGAAGCAAAATCAAGTGCGATTTGTTTTTACATCCCCACTAGAAAATAATTCGGAAATTAGTAAACACATCTATACACATGGAGATGGTATTAAAGATGTATCATTTACCGTGGATAATGCAGAAGCAGCATGGAAAGAATCCACTAAACGCGGGGCTGAAAGTGTATTAAAACCAAAATTATTAACTGATGATTGTGGTGAAGCCGTTATAGCCACCATCAAGGCATTTGGTGATACTACCCACACATTTGTACAAAGGAATAATTATGATGGTGTATTTCTTCCAGGATACACGGTTTTTGAAGAAGATGTAGTGGCTGAACCAACAGGCCTAGTACATATAGATCATGTTGTTGGGAATCAATCAGATGGTGAGATGCAGTCGGTTTGCAACTTTTATGAAAGAGTGTTTGGCTGGCACCGATTCTGGTCCGTGGATGATAAAGATATTAACACAGAATTCTCCGCATTACGGTCCATTGTAATGGCAAACGATAATGAAATAATTAAAATGCCTATTAATGAACCGGCAGATGGTTTAAATAGATCACAAATTCAAGAGTTCATCGATTACTACAAAAGTGCAGGGATACAACATGTGGCAATGTCAACAAAGGATATAATTAAAACAGTCACAAAATTACGAAATAATGGTGTGGAATTCCTTGATGTACCAAAAACCTATTATGAATTAATAACCAATAGAGTCGGTGAAATAGAAGAAGACCTAACTATGCTAGAAGAGCTTGGCATTTTGGTTGATAAAGATGATAATGGGTATATGATGCAGATTTTTACAAAACCAGTCCAGGATCGACCCACGCTTTTCTATGAAATTATTCAACGGAGAGGTTCCAATAGCTTCGGCAAAGGTAATTTTAAAGCACTTTTTGAATCCATCGAACGTGATCAGAAAAAACGTGGTAATCTCTAATTATGAAATTTGTTACATATACGAATATTGATGGTGAAACGCCGCGTTTTGGATTTAAACGTGACGAAAATATAATTGATGTAATTCGGTCAGGTATATGGGTAAACGAAAACAAAAAAGATGCATCCTTCCTAACCATTCCAACAACCCTAAAGCTTGCTTTGGGCAATTGGGATATAAATTTCTCTAAATTGAAAAACCTTAATCAGGCTATTCCAGACACAAAATTGTCATCAATGGAAGTGGACAAAAAACCAATCGCAATAAAAGAAAGTGAAGTTGATTTATTACCACCTGTCACTAATCCAAATACGTTTCGTGATTTTTATGCATTTGAGCAACATGTTAAAGCGGCACGGAAGTTACGTGGACTGGAAATGCACCCAGACTGGTACAAACTACCAATTTTCTATTTTTCAAATCCTACGACTTTATACGGCCATGGTGCAATTGTCCCCTACCCGGCTGGTACAGAAGAACTGGATTTTGAACTGGAATTTGCAATTATTATTGCCAATGGAGGGCGAGATATAAAAAAGGAAAATGCAGAAAAAATTATTGCTGGTTATACAATTTTGAATGACTGGTCAGCACGTGATTTGCAAAGGGAAGAAATGCAACTGAATTTGGGCCCAGCAAAGGGTAAAGACTTTGCGAATAGTTTTGGTCCTTATATGGTAACACCGGATGAATTAACAGATGCTTGGGATAGCAATAAGTTACATTTAAGAATGACTTGTCATGTTAATGGGAAACTTATTTCAGATGGTAATACAAATGATTTGTACCATTCTTTTCCCACTATGATCGAAAGAGCCAGTATGAATGTTGATTTACAACCGGGGGATTATATTGGATCAGGAACTGTGGGGACAGGATGCATTCTTGAATTGAAACCCGAATCAACTGGCGGCTGGCTCAAGAAAGGGGATGTAGTGCGTTTAGAAATTGAACATATAGGTGTTTTGGAGAATACAATCGTATAATTCAAGATGCCATTCTATCAACAAAGGGGTCAATTACCGGAAAAAAGGCATATCCAATTTCGTGATAAGGATGGAAATTTATATTATGAAGAGCTGATAAGCCGTGAAGGATTTAGTTCATTATATTCAAATATTTACCACCTTAATCCACCTACCGATGTAACAAATATAGGAAAATTACATAAACTAATTAGGAAAGCTTGGATCGATTCACACCGACATCACCATATCAGATCTTTTAACTTAGAATCCTCAGGTGATGCCATCAGTTCTCGAGTATCATTATTCTACAATAATAATGTTGAACTACACACCGCTCATGTTGAAGAGTCCATGGACAGTTTTTACCGCAATGGACATCATGACGAAGTCATATTTATTCAGAATGGCAGTGGTATTCTGTATTCAAACTTTGGCAACCTTGAATTGATAAAAGGTGACTATGTAGTAATTCCTCGTGGTGTGATCTGGCAAATGACTGTCCAAAAAACAATGCGGCAATTCATAATTGAAACCAATGGCCCAATAGAAACTCCAACAAAATACCGTAACAGGCATGGACAGCTATTAGAACATGCTCCATACAGTGAACGTGACATCCGCACACCGGAGTTTGTAGATTTGCAATTAAATGGGCCCATAACAGTAAATGTGAAATTGGGGAATGGTTATCAGACTTATGAGTACGCTAATCACCCCTGCGATATAGTCGGTTGGGATGGGTATTATTATCCCTGGGTAATCAATATCTATGATTTCATGCCAATAACAGGTAAGATCCATCAACCTCCACCAGTCCACCAGACCTTCCAGGCTACCGGTTTAGTTATTTGTTCATTTGTCCCTAGATTATTTGATTATCATCCTGATGCTATTCCCGCACCTTACGCGCATAGCAATGTTGATTCTGACGAAATTCTATATTACGCAGAAGGTGAATTCATGAGTAGAAAAGGCATTGGAGAAGGATCGATCACTTTTCATCCTGCCGGTTTGCCTCATGGTCCCCAACCTGGTAAGATTGAAGAATCTATTGGTAAAAAGGAAACAAACGAGCTTGCGGTTATGGTAGATACATTTCAGCCTTTAACAATCACTACTGCTGCCAAAGTAGCAGATGATAAAGATTATTCTTCATCCTGGAATCAATGATTATTGACCCTGAAAATTCATCATTGCAAGATAATCATAGAATTATGATTGGCTCAATAATACCGCGACCAATTGCATTTGTTTCCACCCAATCCAAAGATGGAAACTACAATTTGGCACCGTTTTCCTATTTTAATGGCATATGTTCTAATCCTCCTTCAATCATGTTCGCGCCTGGTCGTCGTGGATATGATGGTAAAACAAAAGATACACTGAATAATATTGAGTCCACCGGAGAATTTGTAGTCAATATTGTTTCAGAGGACTTTGCTGAACAGATGGTGGCTTGTGCCACTGATTTTGAACCAGAGGTAAATGAATTCACCATTTCTGGCCTAACACCAGAAACATGTATTAAAATTTCGCCGCCCCGCGTACAGGAATCACGGATTAGTTATGAGTGTAAACTGAACCAAATCGTACCTATTGGTAATGAAGGACCCGGAGGGGGATTTGTAGTGATTGGCACAGTTGTACTTTTTCACATTGATGATGAAGTATACGATAATGGACGTATCAATTTGGATAAATTAAATCCCGTTGGACGCCTATCGGGACACACCTATACCAGGACAAAAGATACGTTTGAAATAAAAAGAATAATCAAGCCGGATTAGACCCAAATTATGTCTGAAATACTTTCAGACCGGATTTATCAGGCCCAATGCTTGGGGAACATTGAACCGATCGAATTCATGGTACCCTACCCTAATATTTATTCGTTAATAGAGGGAGAAAATATCAAGTATGGCCATCAGGTTTTATTTACCGACTTTAACCTGACTAATAAGGATTTTCTTCGACTGGTCCATCAAGGTGCAAATTGGTTAAGAGAAAATGGTTTACGACCAAAAGAAAGGGTATTTATCCATGACTTAGAATATCCAATAGCCGAAATAATCGCATTTAGTATTTGGGCATATGGCGCAACAGTTGTTCTTGCAAGCTCAACATCGGGGAAAAAAGATTTAAATGAAATAGAACCTTCATTCGTAGTTAACGAAATTAATTGCCCATCTATAGAATCACTGAAAAACTATTCAACCGAATTCATGCCAACTTTCAGGCCAGCATTGCTTCATGAAGCGTTAATATATTGTGTCGAAGATAATAATATCCAGCTTAGTCACTATAATCTTTTGGTAAATACGAACGGCATAAAAAAATACTTAGGGTTAAATAGAGGTGAAACATTCCTTGTAAAACTTGCGCCAGAATCAACAGCCTGGGCAGTGCTACAACTTTTGTTACCTTTGTATGCAGCGGCATCTATTACAAGTATTAATCCAAAAATAATTCTTGGGATGGAAGGTCAGTTTGACAATACGGATTATATAATCAAAATGAACTGGACTGAAATTTCCAAAGAAAACAATATTATATTTATCCTTCCAGAAAATACAGCTGTGTTATGTATTGGGGATAAGCCAATACACATGACAACCATTGATAAACGAAATAAAATAATGAAGATAAATGGTCATTCTGTGATGATCGGTTATCTGAATGAGAAAAATAATGAAGCGGTATTTCGTAATAAAGGAATGATGATAAAAAGAACTTAATCTAAGTGATCCTCTATGTATTGTAGCATTTTTGTTTGGATACTTAGATATCCTAGCCTTGTTTCAATATTTATAAAGCGTACACCTTTACGATTGGCAAACCAAGACAATGAACCATTATCTTCCTCAGGATCTGTTTCTTGTAAGACAACATTATAAGCGGATTTAGATAATATATTATAATCATCTCGATTAGTACATATAAAAAAATTATGGTGATGCGGATGCTCGCTATTTTTCAGTGATATTTCTGTGCTAAAAGGTATTTCATCATCAATCGAATACGCATGGAGATTATTATGTAAAGCAATTAACAATCCTCCATTTGGAGGTGTAATTCTATCAAAAAACTTTTCTTTATCATTAGCGATCAAATTGACCATTTGATCAACGGCCGTTTTTGAAATATTACCATTAAATTTAATTAAGTTTTTCTCTACTCCTGCTTTGGAGAATATTCGATTAGGATCCATCATATAACCATTAATATAAACTTCCCGCTTATTATTCTCGATAAGAAAGGCTGTACCATAGTTATCTTTCAAATGGCGCTTTAGTAGCATTGCGGCAGTTTTTTCATCGCCATGAATCCAAATAAATCGTCGATTAGATTCACCGTTTTTTATTACCTTGAACTGAATACCAGCTATATCAACATATTCTAAGGCTAAATCATTACCATAAATATTGAAAGTAAATAAAAACCCGATGAAAATAATAAAATATTGATATTTCATTATACTCAACGATTAACAGGTTAAATATATTTTAATACAGCCTTTGATATCTGTATATCTTGCACTGCTACACCAGTCAGATCTGCTACTGTAACCTCAGAACTTGTAGTCCTTCCTTGCCGATCTCCATTGATAATCTCGCCTAGTTCTGCGATAGAATCCATGGACACAGCATTGTTTCTGATTGCATGATGAATTTCGCCACGGACTTCGCACTGTGATCTGCTATCCGCAATAATCAAGTCCGCTTTAGATAAAACATTAGAACCAAGTTCTTGTTTATTGGGTGTATCAGAACCCATTGCAGTAATGTGAACGTTTCCTGTAACATGGTCTTTTCTAATTATTGGTTTTTCACTGGCAGTACAAGTAATGATCAAGTTGCAGTTATCTGTTACTTGTTCCAGTGCCATGGTTGTTTGAATAATAAAGCCTGAATCAGCCATGATGGTCTTATATTGATCCAATGCTGATTCACTCCGACCCCATACAATTGCACTTTTGCAATCCGTTACTCTTTTCAGATATTCTAGTTGCATGCGGGCTTGTACACCTGTTCCAATTATTCCAATTGCTTCAATATTTTTTGGTGCAAGATATTTTGCACAAATTGCACCGGCCACTGCAGTACGAACATCGGTTAGATAACCTTCATCCTGCAAAAGACCAATCGGTTTACCACTTTTTTGATCAAACACCAACATCATCCCTTGTCCATTTGATAAGCCAAGAAGTTTGTTTTGGTAAAATCCGGATGCAATTTTGATCACATATACATCATCATCCTGGATATATCCGTATTTTATATGTACATCCCCAGGAGGATTATCAAAATTTAATTCTCCGACAGGTGGGACTACTACTTCACCATTAGAATAAGCGCTGAACCCGGTTTCAATTTCCTGCATAAGGTCTATCTTGGGAAGTACCGCTTTTATCTCTTCCAGGGATACGATTCTCATGCCAATACTTCTCTTAAAGTACTGGAGCTGATATTTCCTCCACATATAACGATAACAACTGTTTTACCATTTAATTCAGTTTTCCTTTTCATTAAAGCAGCAAGTGCAGCACCTGCTGATCCTTCGATTAATTGGTGGTGATCTTCCAGCCCATTGCGAATACCAGCTGCAATTTCATCCTCAGTTAACAAAACGAAATCACTTATAATATTTTTACATATTTCAAACGTAATAGAATTCTCTTCAACACCACCAGCCGTACCATCAGACAAAGTTGGTTTTGATGGCAGATCCAAAATTGTCCCTGCTTGTAGAGATTTATACATAACGCAGGAATTTTTTGGTGAACAACCGATAATTTCAACCTTTGGTTGCACTGTTTTCAAATATCCACCTATTCCGGATATCAGACCGCCTCCGCCAACAGCAACTATAACCGTATCAATATTGCTCAGATCCTCATCTAGCTCTACACCCATTGTACCTTGCCCTGCAACAATCACAGGATCATTATAAGGAGATATGTATGTTGCACCTGTTTCCGAAGAAATTTCCTGGGCACGCTGTTCTGCTTCAAGGCAATCATTACCGTGATACTCAACGTTACCACCTAGATTTTTAATATTCTCTACCTTATTGGGCGCTATGTTTTCAGGAACAATTATACTGCCGTTTATTCCTAAAATTTTCATGCCGAGCGAAACTGCTGCTCCATGATTTCCAGTTGAGGCAGTTACAACACCTCTTTTTCTTTGTTTTTCATTGAGGGAAGTCATTTTACTAATTGCGCCGCGGAATTTAAACGAACCTGTTTTTTGAATATTATCTAGCTTTAGATAAACATCACCATCAATGATATTGCTAAGTGCTGGTGAATGGTCTAAAGGTGTCTTACGAATTATATTTTTTGAACGGCTATATGCAGCCTTTACGTCATCAGGGAAAGTGATCATAAAGCCTTAAACACACGGTCAATTCGATCCAATGCAATTATTAGGTCATCCTGTTTTGCACCATATCCAAAGCGAAGATAGCGATCCATGCCATACCAGTCTCCAGCAACAAGCATTACGCTTACCTCGTCCCGTACTTTTTCTATCAGTTTAGTAGAGTTTATATCGAATTCATAATGAACAAATGCCATTGCACCAGCCTGCGGGGGAATAAAACGGAATTTACCTGGATAGTTATCCAGCCATTTCTGAAATAGGTCGAGATTGTTCCTTAAGGCGGTTTGTGTTGCAGAAAGAAATTTTTTCCTGGTAGTTCGCTGGAGTACATGGGTTGCGATTAGATCACTTAATCTACCAATAGCAATGGATGTATAATCATGGGTCGCCCAAGCGTCTTGAATATAATGCTCACTGGCAATTGACCAGCCCAGCCTTAAACCTGGTAAACCATACGCTTTTGATAATCCACAATTGACAATTGCCTTATCATAATCAATATCCCAAAAAGATGTGCATTCTTCGCCAGATAATTCTGCGCCACGATATACTTCATCCACTAGAATCCAAGCACCTGCTTGACGAGCTATATCTCCAATTTCAAATACCATGTTCTTTGATAACACTGACCCGGTGGGATTATTGGGATTACAAATACAGATCATTTTTGTTTTACTCGAGACCAGATTTTTAATTTCATCTAATTCCGGGTTCCAATTTGAGGATTCGTGCAAATAAAATGGCTTAACCTCAACACCGAGCCCTCTGGCAAACCCCTGAATTTGTAAATAATTAGGAACCATATATATCATTTCATCCCCCGGTTCTAGCAGTGTTAAACAGGCAACCATATTAGCTTCGGCAGAACCATTAAACACCTGAACATTGTCTGGATTGGCTTTGTCATAAATTTCAGAAATTGCCTTACGCAGACCTAGAGATCCCTCAGTAAAACCATAAGTGAGTTCGGTATTATTTATCTCATCAACGAATTTTTTATCAAATAGCGAATTTAATGAACCGGGATGTACGCCGCTTTCAGATAGATTATAGTCAACTTTATTTTCCCAGATAGATTGCTGACGCTCAAGTTTAAATGTTTCGAATTTCACTATATAATTATTGGTAAAGTTAGTTTATAAACTATTGACCCTGATCTTCAAGAAAAAGGGCTTTATTTACATTAGCGAAGAATTGCTGAAAGAATTCAAGTTCATGGATTCCGCCGGTGCTAAGGATTTTTCCATCTTGCTCAATTTCACCACTGGCACTTACTCGAATCTTGGTATTGTCAGCGTCAAGTTCATTTAGATTAATTGTGACCTTATAACGGAAAATTTGGGGACCCGTTGGATTTTCTTTACCATCACCGCCACCTATATGGATCGGAGAGCTATCATTGCTTTTATTTCCACTATCATCATCTCCCCCGAAAATCATATCCATAATAATTAATAACGAAACAATACCAAATGCAGTGAGACATGCTTTTTCGAATTCACTAAATCCTTCGGCATCATTCTCTTCAATAGATAATTCTGATTTTTGTTGTTGGGAAGTTCGGCTAGCAGTGATTAGTCCTACATCCGAATTTAAAACATCGATGGTATAATCCATATCCTGCAAAGCATTTATAGCTGCTTTCAGAACTATGGTCATATCCTTTGCAAAACTCCGTGTTTCCATCGCTCTAGATACGGTAGTTGGTGGTCGAACACTTGGTTTTTGTGGGGCAGTACAGCCAATGATTGAAATACTTAAATAGGCTACTAATGCGAAGTGCAGTCCCCTGCCTTGTACTGTAGCAGGATATAGTAAACGGTGAATCATCTAGTATTTCAAACTTTGATAAGTATAATCCAGTACGTTTTTGTTATCGTCAAATTTAATTAAGACAGTAAGAGATTTTGATGATGTACTAGCAGATGATTTACTGCCTACTCCTCCTCCAGTAAACCAGCTGAGAGGGTTCATAATGAAGAATCCAGTACCAGATGATGCATCATTTTCACGAGATATACGATCGTAGGTCCATACTTCTCTTCCTTGGGAATCTTTTGTAACAATATTGGGCGAACCTAGCGCATCCATAACAGCTGCTTGACTTTGGCCCTTGGATATTTTGCTTTGCACTGTTCCCAACGTAAGATTATTACTATCATCTGGTTTATTAGCAGCACAGCTAGTCAAAATAATTGAAGTGAGACTGATAATTATGATTTTATTCATTGTTTCTCTCCTGGTGATATTAAGTAGGGTTGTTAAAGTTTTTTACCAAGAACTAAGCCAATTTGTTCCAAGTAAAAGATCTTAATAATTATTTATTGAAGATCCGCTAGAATATCCTGGGCATGTGATTTAACATTGACTTTTTTATAGACTTTTTCAATAATACCCTTTTCATCAATGATATAAGTATTTCGAAAAATACCTTCATACTCGCGACCCATGAATTTTTTCTTCCCCCATACCCCATAAGCTTTTAGAGTATCTTTTCTTTCATCGCAAAGCATGGGGAATTCAAAACTCTGTTTTTCGCAAAACTTTTTTTGCTTATT
>Ga0207961_1000121_pt1 | contig 22246 bp, 22 predicted proteins | sample Knorr_S7_td_250__FD_185596 | JGI IMG/M metagenome (GOLD analysis project Ga0207961, IMG submission 185596) | Marine microbial communities from Southern Atlantic Ocean transect - Knorr_S7_td_250_ad_252m_LV_B (SPAdes) (version 2) | ecosystem: Environmental > Aquatic > Marine > Oceanic | place... | reverse complement strand
TTGTGACCCGTTTTAACTTACCGGGAATGGATAAAAAAGTAAGGCGTATGTCTGAAGCGATGCAGTACAAGGATCATTCTGTAGAATCCTTCATATCCAACATTGATGAGCTTTTGGATAAAATTAATATCCCTAAAAGCTTAAATAAGATTGGCGTTCCAGAAGACAGTGCTGAGAGAATCAGCGAAAAAGCCATGCTGGATCCTGCCTACGCAACCAATCCTAGATCATCTTCATACGATCAAGTTCTTGAAATCGTCTCTGCTGCTATTTCAAAGGCAAGATAGATGCTTGAAAGTCTATCTGTCCAAGACATTGTTTCAAACATTCTTTCAAAGAAAATAAAAGCTGAGGAAGTTACAGAATTTTACCTTAATCGAATAAAAAAACTGAACCCAGTCTTAAACGCTATTGTTTCGCTTAAAGATGAAGATCTGATCAAGGATGAGGTTAAACATTTAAAACAAAGCAATGAAAATACTAAATCACTATTATTTGGTCTGCCAATGGCAATTAAAGACCTTACGGATGCAGAAGGTCTACCGACCACATATGGTCTAAAAAAGTATAACAATAACCTGCCATCAAAAAACTCGATAATGGTCGATCGGTTGATAAACCATGGAGCCATCATAATAGGAAAGACGAACACACCTGAATTAGGGCTAGGTTCGCACACCACAAATAAATTGTTTGGCCCCACATCTAATATTTTTGATCACACAAAAACAGCCGGTGGCTCAAGTGGTGGAGCCGCTTCAGCAGTGGGAGATTCTTTGCTTCCCTTTGCTGACGGTTCAGACATGATGGGTTCGTGCAGAAATCCAGCCGCGTACTCAAATCTTTATGGTTTTAGACCCACACCAGGCTTAATTCCAGAATACCGAATCATGAAAATAGATAAACAATTTCCCCTGTTATCTACACCAGGCTGCCTAACAAGAACCCCTGATGATATGGCTCTATTCCTAGATGCTGTATCCGGTAAACACCCCTTAGACCCATTCTCCATAGATCCTGGATTCTCGTTTAGAAAAGAAAGTGATCATGATTTCTCTGAAATCAAAATTGGATGGCTTTCAAACATGAATGAATCATATAAATTTGAAGCAGGAATAATGGATCTTTGTGAAAAAAAGTTAAATGAGTTAGATAAAACTCAGATGCACGTCTCAAGTCTAGTGTCAGACATTAATACAAATATGTTATGGGATAGTTGGACAACGCTTCGTGCAAAAAATATTTTTGATTATTTGACAGAAATGAAATTAGAGATGAACGAGGAATTAGGTCTACCAGTTAGATGGGAATACGAAAAGGGTAGGGGCTTAAAATCTAAAGATATTAAGACATCTCTTGATCAGCGGAATGAATGTAATATTGTCGTGGAGAAATTATTTATGAAATATGATTTTCTTGCAATTCCTTCTGCACAAGTTTTCCCATTTGATAAGTCATTAGAATACCCCGATCAAATAGCAGGCTATAGTATGGATACCTATCATCGGTGGATGGAAGTAGTTATCTTGGCAAGCCTTTTTGGTTTGCCAACGATGTCAGTCCCAATTGGCTTTAATAAAAATGGGTTACCAATGGGGATGCAAATAATTGGCAAGCAGGGCGACGACTTAAAAGTGGTGTCCTTTGCTAAAAGGTATGATCGTATTTTTAATTACTCTTAAAGCAAACAAATAAGCAATGTTAAGCATATTTAAACAAATAGATTCTTTTAAGGAACGAATTGCCATCGAGTCTCATAATAAGCAATTCTCATATTCCTACCTAATAGAACAATCAGATTTGATAGCTTCATCTTTACTGGATGATAAACCAGATTTAATAGAAGAAAAGATAGGTCTGCTGATGAACCCCGATATTGACTATATCTCTTCACTTTGGGGTATATGGAAGGCAGGGGGTATTGCTGTTCCTTTGAGCCTTTCAGCAAAAGAGAATGAGCTAAAACACTGTATTTCTGACTGCAATATAAAACTTATTATTTCCTCTAAGTCATGTGATGCAAAACAACATTTACCCAACAAAGAAGGACTGGAGGTTAAGCATCTGGAGGACTTTAATTCCCAAGTAATAAACAAGCTTCCTGAAATCTTACCAGACAGAAAAGCTATAATTCTCTATACCAGTGGCACTACCAGCAAACCTAAAGGTGTTATCTCGACACACAAGAATGTCGAATCACAAATAACGGCATTAGTTAAAGCTTGGGAATGGACCAAAGATGATCACATACCTCTTTTTCTTCCATTGCATCATATTCATGGAATTATTAATTCCCTTTCTTGCCCACTTTATGTTGGAGCTAAAGTGACAATGTTAGGTTCATTTGAAGCTGAGAAAGTTTGCAATCAAGTTGCTTCAAAAAATTTTAGTGTTTTTACAGCTGTTCCAACTATTTACTTCTCACTCATAGAAGAATTAGAAAACTCCAATAATAAAGACCTTTTTGAAGGTTTTAAGAAGATGAGGTTAATGATGTCAGGTTCTGCAGCTCTGGCTCCAGAAATACATAAAAAATGGAAAGAACTAACAGGACAAGAACTTCTTGAAAGGTACGGGATGACAGAAGTTGGTATGGCACTTTCAAATAAACTCAACGGTGAAAGAAGACCAGGATCAGTAGGAGTTCCTCTTCCGGGAGTTGAAGTGAGGCTAGAAGATGATAATGGAGTCACAATAAATAGTGAAGGCGAAGCAGGGCAATTATTAATTAAAGGACCTCAGGTCTTCCAAGGCTATTTAAATCTTGCTGATAAAACTAAAGAATCATTTAAAAACGGTTGGTTTGCAACAGGCGATGTTGTCATGCTTGAAAAAGGCTATTACAAGATCTTAGGCAGAGATTCTGTGGATATTATTAAATCGGGAGGATACAAGATCTCAGCTCTAGAGATAGAAGATGTTCTCCTAAGAAATCCTGAGATAAAAGAGTGTGCTGTTGTGGGTATACCAGATGATAAATGGGGAGAAATCGTTGCTGCAGCTGTAGTGATTAAGGAAGAGATAATTCAATCAGAGGAAATCCAAGCCTGGTGCTCTAGTTACTTGTCGGACTATAAAATACCAAGAAGAGTGATCGTAATGAAAAACCTTCCCAAAAATTCGATGGGCAAAATTACGAAACCTAAACTAAAAGAAGCGCTTGAAGATAATTAGTCTCCAGCGAGTAAAGAATTGTAATCTGCCTCGCTAATAACACGAACACCTAGATTCTCAGCTTTAGCTATCTTTGCTGGTCCTACTTTTTCTCCACATATTAAAAGATCTGTTTTCGAGGAAACCGAACTTTGTACCTTAGCTCCAAGTTGCAGTGCATTTTTTTTCATCTCATCCCTTGATCCAAACACCATTTTTCCAGTAAAGATAAGCTTCATACCGCTTATAGGGGAGTTAATAGTCTTTGTTTCAGAAAGCAATGGTGTTTGGATAAGGTTGAACCCAAGACCAAGCATATATCGAATTGTAGGCCATCGCTTGGATAAACCCTGGACGATATCTGCTGATGAAATTTCTGCAAATCCTTCTATTGCCATAATTTCTTCTTGGGTTATCTTTTCAAGTTCTTCAATACGCATATGTTCAAGTAAACGTCTTGAATCGCCTTTCCCTAATTGAGGAATCCCAAACGCTCCGAGAAAACGCCAATCCTCAGTTTCAACACTCAAGGATCGATCCAACTCTCTTCTTAGATTCTTTGATTGGCCAGGACCAAACCCAATACTTTGAAAATTCTCCTCGTTTGAAGCATAAATCTTCTCTAATGTATCGATACCTCCAGCAACTAATTTTTTAATACTCTTGGAACCAAATCCATCAACCTGTCCATGAATCTTAAAAAAGTGTTCGAGTGTGTTTTCCATCTGGGCAGGGCATTCAGAGTGATTTGTACACACTAGAAAATCACGATGCCATGTCAATTCCTGGCCACAAGAAGAACATGTATTAGCAATCTTTGTTTTAGAAGCTGCTTTTATAACATCTACAATCTTAGGAATAACTTCACCGGAACGCTCAACGGAAATAACAGCTCCTTTACCAAGTTTTAGTGCTTTAACATTACCTGCATGGTGGGCTGTTACTCTCGATACATTTGCCCCCGATAGCTCAATAGGCTCGACTTCCAGAACCGGGGTAACACGTCCAGTTCTCTTGGTTTGCCAAACAATATTGATGACAGTGGTTTGCTTGGTCTCAGAACGCTGTTTAAGAGCAATCTGCCAGCGATGATGATGGCTCGTTGAGCCAAGCTGCGTCTTTAGAGAACTATGTGTAATTTCAACAACAACTCCGTCTGTTGGGTATTCGCAGGATTCCAGAACCTTCTGTTGAATCTGTTCATGATTATCAATGAGTTCATTAAAACTTCCTTCCCAGCGATCCATTGTGGAGTAGGGGACAAACCGGACTGCTCCATCTTTAAGTGCTTCGATAAAATCCTCGTTGACCTCATCTGAGTTGACGACTCCAACACAGATATTTCGCGGATGAGCGTAACCCAATTGTTTTAGATTTTTTTCAAAATAATCTGTGGTCATCACCAGCTCACCAACCCCAGGGGTACCTTTCCCGACATTAACCACGCCTTTATCAAAACAAGAAGTAATATCATTTCCATGAGTGCCGTCACCGCGAGTGGCTAAAAGTCCATCCTCACGATATACCGCAGCTAGTCCGTCTAATTTTGCAGTGGCAATTACGCGAATCTCATCTGAATCTATGGTTTGTTTATTTGCTTCTTTTAAAACCCTATTCACCCATTTTTGAGTCTCTTCTACGGAGTATGATTTTTCAATACTGAGCATTGGTTCTGAGTGTCTTAATCTGCCTGTGCCAAAATCAGGCTCTTCTTCAATTTTATTTAACAAAGGGTGCTCAGGTTGTCGTTTTCGCAGTTCTGCTAAATAAATATGATCGTAAGTATCATCATCAATAATAGGGGAGCCATTTCTATAGGCCAATGAAGCTTCCTCTAAGAAACTTACTAGTTTTGATGTTTTCCACAATTTTGGATCTTGATTACTCATTTATTAATAAATTTTTGATTAAGTTCTAATTTTAATGATTGCTTCATCATTATGTGTTGCAGACAAATAATATAAACACTTTAATAGGTTAATTTTATCATAATCAAGCACTTAGTTATCTTTTGAAATTACTAATAAAGGTGCTAATTTATTGAAAGATGTGGAGCAATACCTTTAAGCTTACAAAAAAGTGATTTACAGCTATTTTTAGCTCAAAAGTGTCAATATAGACACAAAATAAACGCTTTATACCAAACCTGGACACAATAAAGTCATTATAAACACTAGTAAAAGACTCCATAAACACACCTAAAAACCCTAATTAAACCCTTTATTTATAAGAATAGTGGGCTTATGTAAGCCTTATTTTATAGATATATATATGCGTATAATATATATTATGTAAAGTTATTTATATCTATATATTAGAATATATATCTATATATATCATGTATTTATAGATACTTATTAATGTTTATTATTTTATTAGCAAAAAATCTTACTATTTTTAGATATTTCCAAATAGATAACTTTTAGAGAATTCTAAAATTTCTTAAAAATTTGAATATTCATAAAATCGCCCTACGAAAATACCAACAAAACCGTTAATAGTGAAAATCGTCATATAAAAATTCTCTTTTTCACGTCATTTTGAACTAAAGACTACCCATAAATTAAAAAAGTGCAGATTTAGACACTTATACCTCTCAAAACCTATAAAAATGCCCTATTTCTTCAAAAATAGATAAAATAACATTCAAATGGCAGTAAAAATAAAACCCTACACTGAAGCTCTAGGTGCTGAAATACTAAATATCAACCTTGGTAGAAAGTTATCTACTAAAAACCTCTCTCTTATTAAAGATGCTATTAATAAGTATCACGTAGTATTCTTTAGAGATCAGGATATAACCTCTCAACAATTCATTAATTTTGGAAAAAACTTTGGACCACTAGAAATACATCCTCTAATTCCAAAACTTAAAGGCCATCCTGAAATCATAGAATTAGCTAGCTTGGAAACCGGTCCCGGACCTATGACTAGAAACTCAGCTGTATGGCATTCAGATATGACTTATACAAAAATACCTCCATATGCAGGCATCCTAAAGGCACAAAAAATACCTGAAAGTGGTGGTAATACCATGTTCTTAAATGCTGCCCTAGCCTATCAAGAACTATCGGATTACATGAAGAAATTTTTATCTAAATTAAAGGCAGTTCATTCCATAGTAAAAACCATTACACACGATGAATTATTGGATGGTAATTCACTGAAAAGATTTAATATTATGAATGAAAAATTACCTCCTATCGAACATCCTATTATTAGAACTCATCCAGAAACTGGCAAAAAATTAATCTATGTTAATGAGATTTTTACATCCCACATTAAAGGACTTAATATAAACGAAAGTGATGCTATCTTAGAGTTTCTCTATAAACACTTACACAATCCAAATTATCAGTGTCGTTTTATCTGGGAAAAAAACTCAATTGCATTTTGGGATAACCAGATTACTCAGCATTTTGCTGTAGGTGATTATAGTAGCCTCAGAGTAATGCACAGGCTAACGGTTGATGGTACTCATAAGCCCTATTAATGACATCAGAATCAATAAAATCTTTAAGGCTATGGATCTACGATCTATCTCCAGGGATTAGTTACAAGAACTTTTACACTTATCTTTATGCCTCACTGGTAAGTATTGCCCTCCTATCTGCAATGGGCTTTCTTCAGCCCTATGTTCTCAATGCAAATCTAGGAATAATAAGGGGTCAGCAAGGTCTTGTTTCAGGGAACCTGGGAGTTGTAAGTGAAATTGTGACCATTCTACTTATAAAACCTTTTGGCTCCTTATCGGACAGAATTGGACGAGTTCCTGTTTTAACAGTAGGAGTGCTCTTACTTGGTTTAGGGTTTGCTTTATATCCTACCGCAGACACAATAAATGAACTCTATATCTATAGAGGTATTTGGGCTGTTGGAGTTGCATCAACAGCCACTACACTATCAGCTATAACAACTGATATTCCTGAAAATCATTGCAGAGGCAAACTTATCGGGACCGGTAACGTTTTCAATAATATAGGTATCCTGATGGTTACTCTTGGTCTATCACAGTTACCCGCTTATCTAATGAGCAATGGCACAGATGCTAGGTTGGCCGGCCAAGCTGCTTATTGGGTATTAACTAGTGCTTGCTTGTTATCAACATACATATTCTTTAAAGGGTTTGATGGACCAGTTCTCACAAAAGCCTCAGCAGACAATAAAGAGGTAAAGTTCCTAGATTTACTTACAAATGGTTTATCCGAAGCTAAAAACCCAAGGATAATGCTTGCATATTTAGTCTCTCTAGAAGCAAGAGCTGATCTTACTCTAAAAGGTACTTTTATTTCATTATGGGCTGTTCAATCTGGCATAAGCCTAGGATTAACACCAGCAGAATCATTGGCAAAGGCAGGTCTTCTTTTCGGCTTTATGTTGACGGTCGGGATTTTTACTCATTTTTCATGGGGCTTCTTTTTCGATAGAGTTAATAGAGTCACAGCCACAGCTGTATCAATGGGTTTATGTGCAAGTGGTTATATGTCTATGTATTTTGTCTCCTCGCCTCTTGATTATGTTAATTTACCATTTTTTGCCCTACTCAGTGTGGGTTCAGCAACATCAATCTCTGTATCAATCGGTTTATCTGGTCAGGAGGCTACGCCACAGAATCGAGGATCAATTATGGGGATGATAGGTTTGTTTGGTGCTTTTGGAATCATGCTCACCCAAGGTATTGGTGGACGTGTGTTTGATGCTTGGGGGCCAAACTGGCCATTTATTATTGTTGGTATGTCTCAGGTTTTCATTATGCTCGGAGCTATAGGTGTAAGAATTTTTGCCCCAGGAGATAGAGAACCAAATACTGAAGTAATGAAAGCCTAAGGACTATAGTCCGTATCTAGTAAAAATATCCCTCTTTCTACCCAAGATTTTAGCCTGTATAAACCTCCACGCAAGCCTATAAGTAGGCATCCAAGCAATTCTTTTGCCGCTCTTTTTGTTCTTTAGTATTTCCTCTACTATCCAGGGTGTGGCAGTCTCCACATGATCACAAATGATGCTTACCATTGGTCTGATATTGGCCCACTCCTCGCTTGTTAATCTCTTTTGTTCATTCAACCAGTTTTCAGTTACCAAAACTCCAGGGCTAATTGAACCTATGGTGATACCTGTTTTTTTATTCTCTGTAATTAAATACTTTGTGAGTATATTGATGCTAGCTTTAGTCGAACTATATACTCCCATACCAGGGGTTAAGAATTTCCCATCAAAACTGCCGCCCAACATGTTGTATAAATTTCCACTCCCTTGGGCTCTGAATCCATTTATGGCCACTTGAGAACAAAATAAAGTCCCTATAGAGTTGGTATTTATCATCGTATTAATAAGACTTTCAGGAACTTTATGAACAGGGTTTTGACCTGATGCATAACCGGCATTATTAATCCAATAATCAACTTGCCCGAATTCACTTTTTGCTAATTCCCAAAGGGCTTCAATTTGTCTCTTATCAGAAATATCACAGACTTGACCAATCACAGTACCCTCAGATTTTTTATTCATCTCTTTCGTGGCCTTTACAATATCATCTTCACTTCTACTGCTTATCACCACATTATGTCCCAGGCGTGCGAACTCATTGGCAAGTCCTCTGCCAACTCCTTTAGTGCTTCCTGTAATTACCACGCTAGCCATCATCTACCTCATTTTTTTTCTAATATACCAAGTATATATCGCTAAAAGTAGCACAGTAAAATTAAGAAAGCCCATTAATAAATACGGACCCGTATAAATGTAATCAAATAAGAACCCACCAACACCTCCAGCTATAACCTGACCAACAGCACCACACATTGCAAATGCACCAAAAACAGTCCCTCTAATAGCTGTAGGAGCTCTTTTACCGATCATTGCGGTCGATGAAATAATGGCGGCGCCCTCTCCCATTCCTAAAAGGATGGCTACAGGTATTATGCTGTTAGACATTGGGTTATCTATAAAGCCCATTGCCGTATAACCTAGAGAAGCCAAAAAGAAAGCAATCATAATCCCATACATGCGACCGATACGATCAATAATGAAGCCGAAGATGGGAGCTGTAACCAAGACCGTCGAGGCAATAATAGGAACAATCATTGCACCTCTAGCATAACCCTCCTGTATGCTCATATTGTTATCTAAAGCATAATTCTGTGTCCACAGGAAAGTAAAGAGGCCAACAACTATTAAATCGCCTCTCGCTGCAAGAGAGGCAAAATATGCTAAACGGATATCCGCATCACTTCTTGCTGCTTGAAGTCCCTCAGTAAACAGCTTCTTGAATGAGGACGTGTTTTGTTGTTTTTGATGCAATCCAGGCTTGAGAAAGATAAAAACAATAATTGCAGCCAAAAGACAAATCAATGTTCCAATCCACAAGGTGTATGTACCTGATTCTATGGGGTCAAAACCTCTTTCAGTAAAAACAGAAGGCATCTTAACCAAGACCAATGAAGTCACTGTTACACCAATACCTTGGAAGAGCCCCATAATGCCGATTAACCTTCCTCTCGATTGCTCCTGTGGATAATCACCTGTATATATAAGCAGGACTGTTGAAGCAGCAGAAACACCTACAGCAAAAATTGCCCTAACAAAATAAATCTCATAAAAATTGGTCATCAATGGGAAACAGAAATAAGCCAAAGCCATAAGAACCAATCCAATCGCAAACACTGGTCTTCTGCCTACCTTATCCGCCAAAGCCCCCATTACTGCAGTGAGAAGAAGTATCATAATCTCCTGCATGGTCGCAACTGATCCGGTTACAGCTCCTTGTATGTTTCGAGCTATACCTAAGTGCTGTTCTAATACATAAGGCTGCATGAAATTCATAAATGCAAACACAGAGTTGTTGAGCATAGCTACAGGAAAAATACTTAAGGCGTTAATCTTTCCTACACCTGGCATGAGCAAGATTGGACCTATTTTATTATTATTGATTTGACTCACTTATTTAATCACTTATAGTTTTAGATTGAATTAATTGTATCTTATTATCTGCTTTCGATAAGGTATCAAAATGTAACAAGGACAAATAAAGATGTATACAAATGTATGGTATGTTGCAGCAAGAAGTGAAGAGCTAAAAGACCAACCTCTATATGTCCAAATGCTGGGTGCGGACTTTGTTCTTTTCAGAGACGATAAGGGTAATCCTGCTTGCCTAAGCAATGCTTGTCCTCATCGAGGTGACAGCCTATCTAATGGAAGTATCAGTGATAATGGAGAAATTATTTGCCCCTTTCATGGTTGGCAATTTAATCGTGATGGGCAATGCACAAAGATTCCTTCAATTGGTGACGATGACCCACAGACGGCTGCCCCAGGTGTAAAAGTTGATGCCTATCCCACTATAGAAAAACAAGGACTCATTTGGGCATTCTTAGGTGATGACCCCGAAAGCGCTAAGCCTATTATGGATATTCCTGAACTAGACGATTCACAATACGCAGTAATTCCTTATGACGTAATTTTCGAATCAAATTTTCATTTGGCAAAATTCAGTAATCTAGACTATGTACATTTACCTATTGTTCATGGCATTAGATTTGAGGATCAAGAAAACCCGTACCAACCTCCTCCACATACAGTTGAAAAAACTGATTATGGAATGACTGCCTTTATAGAAACAGAATCAACATACAGTAAGGGTGCATGGTCCAATGTTCGCGAAGAAGGCACTAAGGTAAAGTCGATACTTAAGTACTTTATTGCTGGGCAAACTCTAAGAGGTCAGGTTGAGATTGGCGCTATTGGCTCGGGAAAATTCAATTGTTTCTATGAGTTCTCTACACCAATTGATCGAACCAGAACCATGATGAGATACTATTTCTTCAGGAATTTCATGACACACAAATGGATGAATAAAATGGCTCTAAAAAGAAACTTGAAGAATATCTTTGAGGATAAGGTGATTGCAGAAGCCCAAGTACCTAAATACGGTCCTGATGGAATGTCAGAGATAGTAGGCAAACACGAAGACACAGTTATTAAAGTCTACTGGGACTTAATGCATGAAATGAAAGATAAGGGCTGGCAAATTGACTACTCAGCTTGGAACAAATTAATTGAAGATGGAAAGTATTGTGTCATTCCTTCAGTCACTAGAAAAAATAACCCTGAAAACTGGCAATACCCTGCAATTCCAAGGATAAATACATAACTATGAGCCAAGATATGAGTACAGTTTTAATCACAGGGTCTAATAGAGGTATTGGTCTAGAGTTTGTTAAACAATACAGTCAGAACGATTGTAATGTGATTGCCACATGCAGAAATCCATCCAAAGCCGATGATCTCAATGAGCTTGCAGAAACAAATAGTAATATAAACATCATTGCTGCAGACATTACTCAAGAAGAAAGTATTAATAATTTATCGGCAGAGCTGAATAATCAACCGATTGATATTCTGATAAATAATGCGGCCTACTTAGGTCCGCCTGACCCTCAAAAATTTGGTGCCATTGATTATGAAATGTTTACTAGAAGTTTTGAAGTTAATGCTATTGGTCCTATTAGAATTACCGAAAGACTCATTGACAACGTTCGATCCAGTGACACCAAAAAAATAATTTTCCTAGGCAGTGCTGCTGGCTCTATTGCACAGATCACTCCACCAGTAACGCTATACTCTTATCGATCAAGTAAAGCCGCGCTCCATTTAGCGGTGCATAATCTCTACCATGAATTAATGAGTGAAAATATTATGGTCTCATTAATTAATCCTGGACTGGTAGACACACGTGGCTTCCTGGATTTAAAACCTGAGGATCCTATACCTGAAGAATTGACAAAGATGGTCCCAGAGACCTTAATTCGGATGATTCAAGAAGGTAAGATACCGATGATTACAACTTATGAATCAGTGACCAAGATGATGAGTTATATAGAAGAACTTACGATTGAAACAAAGCCATTGTTTGTAAACTGCGATGGAACACCAATGCCATGGTAAATTAGATATAAAGGATTGAACATGAAATTCAGAAAACTTGGTAACTCTGATCTTGAACTCCCAATAATTACCTTGGGGGCACTTAATTTTGGATTCTTTTGCGATGAAGAAAAGAGCATAGAGACAATAAAAGCAGCAGTTGATAATGGAGTGAACTGTATCGATACAGCCCCAACTTATGGGGGGATGAGAGGCAATTCAGAAACAATCACGGGCAAAGCTATAAAAGGCATTAGGGACAAAGTAATCATTGCCACGAAATTCGGGACTGATCCTGCAACGGGTAGAAGTTCTATAAAAGGTGGTGGCACCAAAAAATACATTATGGGAGCTGTTGAAGAAAGTCTTGAGCGATTAGACACAGATTATATTGATTTGTATCAAATGCACTTCCCAGATGCAGAAACTCCAATTGATGAAACTCTAAGAGCATTGGAAGAGCTCATCTCTTCAGGTAAAGTCAGACACATAGGAGCTTCAAATTTTGCATCATGGCAAATTTCAGAATCAGGCTGGACATCATTAACCAATGAATTAAATCAATTTGTATCTCTGCAAACTAGATACAGCGTTTTAACCAGAGATATAGAAAAAGAAATATTACCAGTATGCGCCAAGCATGATGTGAGTCTACTGCCCTACTTTCCTTTAGAAAGCGGCTTATTGACTGGGAAAGTTACCAGAGAAAAAGAGGCGCCTAAAGGCAGTCGATTAGCCTTGTGGAAAGGAGCATTCACCTCTGAAGAAAAATTCGACATTATCGATAAATTAAATGGTTTCGGGTCTGAGATTGGGCGTAATCTCCTTGAGATGTCGCTCGCATGGGTAGCCAACCGGAGTCAAGTTGCCTCGGTCCTAGTGGGAGCCACAAGCCCTGAACAAATGGTCCAAAATATAGAAGCTATTTCATGGGATATATCAGAGGAAGAAATTCAAACGATCGATAGTCTTGTTCTAGGGGATGAGTCTAGCTAACTATAAAATCCCCATGGGCGAATTGCCTCAGAGCATAAGAGAGTCCATAAAAAATGATATCAAGAATTGTGAATTCTTAGGGTTCAAAGACGCTGCTCATTTACACCAAAAAGAACCGTTTTCCGTTGGAATATACAGAAACCACAATAAAGAAATGCTGGTTACTTGCATCACTGAAATGCCTGAAGTGACGCCAAGGATGATTGATTGGTGGTTCGGTTGGCATTTAAATGAATCTGAGCGATATCAGTTATGGCACCCTAAAGCTCATATCTCTGCATCACTTAAAGAAGATAATTCTCACTTTGAAACCGATAAAGAAAAATACTTAAATATGGACTCTTATGTAAGTGAGTACATTGGTAATGAATTAAACGATCTGTGTATTAGTTTTGTTGAACCTAAACAATTTGGCTTTTCAGACTTAAACGATGAGAAAGAAACAGCAATTTGTGCTCATGTCAGAGATATGAGTAACAATATCTCTGTGGCTAGCATTACCCATTTGGTAAGTCGAAACGCAGAGGGTTCTAGAATGCAGAGCAGCTTTTGGTTGGGTATGAACCCAACTCACACGAACAGTATCTTAACCTCGCTCATCAAACCCTTACTTGAGAGTCGTTTAGCAAAAAATATTTTAATAACAGATGACTTAGCTAGAAACTTATTGATTCATTGTGCTGAAGAAATGAATCACTTGGTTAAATTCCTACCAACTCTTTTCAAAGACAAAACTAATTGAATTTAGACTTTTATTACTTCTCAAGAAAAGTCTTCATACGCTCAGCATCGTAGACTTTAATTTGAACTTCATCGCCTTCATGAATTGATCCAGCCACATCAATCACCCCTACTAGACCTCTTAATTTTTTTGCAGCTTTAAGAAAATCAAGTTTTCCAGGAGCTTCGCCCGATGAGGTGATATGGGTTTTAGCTATTTGTTCAGACATGTCATGACAAGGAGGATTGTATTCTTCGACTATCAAGGCTGCACCTGAAGGGAATAAGAGCTTTGTGCCTTTAGGTAATTGAGACAAATTAGGAGCTCCTCCAAAGCAAAGATTAGCTCCTAGCTCTTGAGGTGTTAAGGGTTCCTGCAGGCTCATAGACTCTGTAATCTCAGCGAGCTCCTCAACAGAAACGGCTGACCATTGTCGGTCATTCCTCCTTACGGTGCCAACTGGATAAGATTCTCCTTCGTAAGCACCTCGCATATAACTCCGATGCTTATCTCCCTCAAAACCATCCAATTCAGCTTGAGCACTGCTGATAGAGTCCTTAATAAATTCTACCGTTTTACCAATATTTACAGATACTAATGTAGCGGTGAAATCACCAGAATATTTATTCACCTTATCTCCCCTCCTCTATCTCTAACGGATAATTTGATTGAGACCACGCCATTATGTCGCCGTCTATATCAATAATATCAAGAAAGCCATTCTTCTCTAGTTCATTAATCACTAGTTCTGCTCTCCTGCCACTTCTGCAATAGACAACCACTTTCTTTGTCTTATATTGAGAGACGAGAGCAATATCCGAAAGTAAATCCTCATGAGGTATATTAATTGAATCCTTTATACTTCCAGATTCAAATTCTTCCTTTGATCTTACATCAAGAAGAACGATCTCTTCTGATGATATATCAATAATGGCTTTTAACTCATTAACACTCCAAAGTTCAGCAGCATAGATTACTTGCCCCAGAAATACCGAAGCTAAAGTGATAAGTATAGATTTCATCTTAGCTGATTCCCTTATTCCAATTCTCCTTAAAAAACGGAGAGAATAAAAAAATAGGAAATACAATTATTAACTCCAAATAAAAAGTTCTAACGAAGTCCACAGGACCTTTGAAACCTTCGAATTGCTCGGGTTCAAACTGATGTCCTATAGCTTGAAGAATAATGCTTAATGAAATAACTGCAAATGACAACGCAAGATTATAAAGATCAACAGTAAACAAGGAGTATAAGAGAAAAATGTTGGCGGAGATAAAAAGGACTGAACCGATAATGTGGAGAATCAGATTCAATCTAGATTGATGTAGATTTTGATAATATTTTAAAACTTTCTCATTTATCATTTTTTTCCAACATAGATGTTAATTAATTAAGCTCAATTGTTCATTAATTGCCTGTCTCATGTCAACGGATAGCTCGGAGTCTTCCAATAACTTCAGCCATCTCGTTCGTGCTAATGCTTGATCACCATTGGCTCTAGCAATCAAGCCTCCAAACCACAGTGCTCGTTGATCTACTGGATCAATTGCCAACGCTTGGTTAACCAAGTCATTTAAATCGTAGATCAATACTTCGGGTCGACTCAGAAGTGTCGATTCGATTAGTCCTATGATGATTGAAATATCATTTGAAGCATTGGCTAGATAGGCTTGCTGATAGTACTTATAGGCCCCATCATAATTACCAAGTTCCAAGTTATATTCTGCAATTACTTTTACTGCTTGGGCATCACTAGGGTTAGCCTCGACATATTGCACTAGAGCCTCAAGTACTTTATCTCTTTGACTCTCTTCTTCGTTCTTAGCCTCTTGGTAATTTGAGACACTCTGGTAAGTCAGTAGATAAAAAACTGAGACTAATGCAATAGAACAAATTAGTATTAGTATGGTCTTAGTTTGATCTGGTGATTTCTTGAACAAAGAGGCAAGGCTCCAGGTGATGACTAGAACTCCTAGAGCGATAAATAAATAAACCTCAATAGTCATAATTTAGAATACGCCTATCTTTCTTAGCCAACCCAATATCAGGATAAGTATTAGGATAGGTGATAACCATAAAAAATAAGTGCTTTGCTTGAAGCTTGGCTCATAGAGGACAAAATCACCATAGCGTTCCTGTAAATAGCTCTTTACCTGTGCTTCATTCCTCCCTTGCTCCACTTGCTGAAAAATCTCCTCTCTCAAGTCTTTGGCTAATTCAGCGTTGGATTCTGCAATGGACTGATTCTGACAAACCAAGCATCTGACTTCCTGGATAATCCCCTGATATAACTCCTGCTGAGTTGCTGTCAGGTTTGTATTCAGGTCATCTGGAACAACCTGAAAAGGCAACAGTAAAAACATTAGAGCAATTCTCTTCATTTTCTTAATGCCACTATTCTTGGCAGAATATCTTGTTCAAAATTTTGACGATCCATCGGTCCAATGTGTTTGTAATGAATGATTCCTTGATCATCAATTAAAAATGTTTCCGGTGCACCATAGACTCCAAAATCAATAGCTGTATTACCTATTGGATCAGAGAGTATCTTGGAATAAGGATTGCCTTTTTGAATAAGCCAACGGGTAGCCAAATCATCTCGGTCCTTCCAGTTGATACCTATGATTGGTATATCTAGATCCTGATCAAGGCTAAGCTCGACGAGAAAATCGTGTTCAATTTCACATCCAACACACCATGTGGCCCAGATGTTTATCAGAGCAATATCACCTAATAAATCTTGATGGGTAACGGTGCTAGATTTACCTAATTCGTTAAGAGAAAAACTAGGTATTTGCTTCCCTATTAATGGTGATGGGAGATCCATTTGAGGAACAAAAAGACTTCTAGCTAAAAGGATGAATAGTCCCAGAAAAATTGCTATAGGTAGTAATCGCTTCACGAGTTCGCCGTCTCAGATAAAGGTTTTAAAAGAAACAATCTAACTAGACCTCCTAAAATCATTATGAAAGGACCAAGCCAAATTAATCTAAGAAGAGGTTTGTATTGCAGATGCATGCTCCATATATCGCCCCCTAAATCCTCACCGAGCGCAACAAACAGGTCTCTAAATAAATTGGCCTCTATCCCTGCTTCCGTCATCGAAGGGGATGTGGTGTCATAGACTCTTTTTTCTGGAAACACAGTGCCAATTTTTTGATTTTCTGAATAAATCTCTACCATCGCAACTTTAGCCGTGTAATTAGGACCAGTTCGATCATTAATGGTGATTAATTTAAACTCATACTCACCCACCGTTTTGGATTGACCAAACCCTAGGGTGTCATCAAATGTAATTCCGTATGAACTAGTTACAGTGATGCCAAGCACCATAATTCCCAATCCAATATGGGCCAAAGCCATCGGTAAATTTTTTACCAAACTGCTAGTTCTAGATCTGATTAGAGGTAGACAGCCAGTGATAATTGTCCAAACTGCAAGTATTAATCCAATGGTGGTCAGTGGTGTGTCGTAACTAAGAATTAGCAATGAAACAACTAATCCAATCAGAATTGATAGGAGAGCAACTCTGGATGATCTTAATAAGAGCTTACTCCCTTTTCCATTCCAGGCAGAGAACATGGCAAGACCAACAAAAATTAACAACGGGATACAGGGGAATAAAATAACAAAATTAAAATAAGGTGGGCCTACTGAGATCTTTTCAGAGTTAACCAACTCGAGAACCAGTGGGTATAGTGTTCCAATCATAACTAAACCGGCAGCCGAGCATAGAAAAACGTTATTTAAAAGCAACAGTGACTCTCTTGATAAAAGCTCAAGCTTTAATGGTGCTGAGCGTTTTTGCTTTAGGGCAAAAAGCATTAAGGCCCCGCCGGTAAATAAGCCAATTAACATTAAAATAAACAATCCCCTTTCAGGATCAGATGCGAAGGAATGGACTGAGATGAGAACGCCAGATCTAACCAGGAAAGTTCCCAAAAGGCTTAAGGAAAAGGCGATGATTGCCAACAGCGTGGAGAAACTATTAAACAACCCTTTTTTTTCAGTGACAATTAACGAATGAACTAAGGCAGTAGCCACCAACCAAGGCATTAATGAGGCGTTCTCCACAGGGTCCCAGAACCACCAACCACCCCATCCTAGCTCATAATAAGCCCACCAACTCCCAAGGGCGATACCCCCAGTGAGAAACAACCATGAATTGATGGTCCATATTCTTGCGATACCTGCCCAAGATGATGAATGAGGCGTCAATAGAGAAGCTAAAGCCAGCGCGAAGGGAATAGCTAGACCAACATAACCAGCATAGAGTATAGGAGGATGTATGGCCAAAGCAGGGTCTTGAAGTAATGGGTTGAGTCCTCGGCCTTGATCAGGCATCGGAAATATTCTCTCGAAGGGATTGGAAGTATAAATAATAAAGAGTATAAAACTTAAACTAACTAACCCTAATATTGATAGGGAATAAATTTTTAGCATTTTATCTTGATCGTTGAATTTTTTCGAAAAAGCTAGCGTCACGCCCCAAAATGATAAGAGAAACATCCATAATAATAATGAGCCTTCATGAGCTCCCCATATTGCAGCAATTTTATACGGTACAGGCAGATTGGTGTTTGAATTCAATGCTATATAAAGCACTGAAAAATCATCATTGAGAAAGCTGTAACCCAAACAACAGATAGCGAGAAAAATAGAAAGGCATTGGATAAGCGTAAAACGCTTAATCAAAATCATTCTAAGAGATTGATCAACTGTAAATAATTTTAGGCCAATTAAAAACTGCAACAAAGCCGCTGCAAGTGCTGTAATCATTAAGAGTTGTCCGATCTCAGGAATCATATTATTCCAAGGATGTCTCCATTGCATGTATCTCAGGTGGCATATAGTTTTCATCATGTTTTGCCAACACTTCAGAAGCTATAAAGAGATTAGCGCTATTAAATTTCCCTCTAGCAATAATTCCCTGCCCTTCTCGAAATAAGTCAGGAAGGATACCCTTGTAGCTGACTTCTATAGAAGCTGAACCGTCAGTTAAGACAAATTGAGAAGTTAAACTTCCTGTCTGCCTAAAAAAACTTCCAGTGACCACCAAACCCCCTATTCTGAATTCTCGATCCTCTGGAGCTTTGCCAGCAATCACTTCGGATGGGGTTAGATAATATAAGAGGTTATCTTGGAAAGATTTTAAAATAAAAAAAGAAGCCAGGCCTACGGTCAGCAGAACCAAACATATACCCAAAAATCTGCGATGTCTTGGAAGCATTTATCTCTTTAAAATTATCTTATTTATTTAATTTTACTTTATTTAGCTCTGAAATAAATTCTCTATGAACACATAAGTAATTTATCAATAGAACAAACATTGAAATAAGAAAAGAAGACCAGACAAAAAAGCTGTATTCACCCATAGATAAAGCTTCGATCATGATTGATGCTCCTCAACATATTCCTTAACCCAGTTAGACCTTTTTTCTCTTTTCAATAATTCAGTTGCACCGGCTCTACAGATAACGCCCCAAAAAAAGAAACCGTAACCAAAAATCATGACCAAGAGAGGCCATAGCATTTCGCCGGCAATAGAGGGGGAACTTAATTTTGAAATTGTCGATGCCTGGTGAAGAGTATTCCACCAAACCACAGAGTAATGAATGATAGGCAAGTTAATAACGCCAACAATTGCCAGAACCGAAGCTGCTCGGTCAGCTTTTTTTTGCTCTCTAATTGATGCGTGTAAAAGCATATAACCAAGGTAGAGCAAAAGTAGAATAAATTCAGAGGTTAACCTTGCATCCCAAACCCAAGCAGTTCCCCACATAGGTTTACCCCAAAGCATTCCAGTTACCAAAGCAAGAAATGTAAACGAGGCACCAAAGGGAGCAATACTTTTAGCCACTGAGAAAGCCACATTGGATCGCCATACAATTCCAACCAAGGCTGCTAACGCCATGTAGGCATAAGCACTCATTGAGAGATACGCACTAGGCACATGAAAATATATTATCCGGAATGCGTCGCCCATCTGGTAGTCAGGAGGCGCTAAGAACAAACCACCATAACAACCAATGATGATTAACAGAAAACCTGGAACAGTAAACCAATTCTCATACTTTAAACATAATCTGAAATAATTTGGTGGAGAACCGTATTTGTAAATTCTTTTAAAATTCATTCATCTATTCCCTAATTAATCAAGAGAAATCCTTATCGCAAAAGCAGTCGCTATGGGGCCTAAGCTAAAGCTCAGCAACATCATACCTGTAAGGAAATAGAATGGTCCAGAAGAATCAATACCAACAATAGAATACTCTATAGCTTTTGATCCAAAAATCAGAATTGGCAATGATAAAGGAAACAAAATTAATGTCATCAATGCTCCTGGATACCGAACACTTAGAGTCAAGGCTGCAGCTAGTGCGGTAATATTAACTAAAGTGGTTGAGGCCAATAAAACTGTGATTACAACGGCAATTAGACTCGTTCCAGTCACATAATAAGTGGAAGCAATAAAAACTGATACCGCCACCAACGGCAGTGATGAGGTAGCCCAATAGCTTAGAATTTTCATCAAAACCAAACCATTAAGCGAGTGATGACTAAGAGTAAGCTGTTCTAGCGACCCATTGAGAAAGTCAGGTTTAAAAATGTTCTGCATTGATATCAAGGAGGCAAGAAGAGCTGATAATAGCATTACAGGACCTATGATTTTGATAAGAAACATCTGATCAGAACCGACTGTTAAAGGAAAAATAAGTGCCACCAGAACAAACATAATTACCCCAGTTAAAATATCAGACCAACGTTTCATTGAGACTTTGATTTCTCGCACAAATATTTTTAAGTAAATATTCATCAAGAGCCAATCAATAATTCTGTGGTTTTAGTTGCAATACTGTCATCCCTATTGGTGGAAGTGATCACGATTCCACCTGTGTTTATATGATCACCTATACAGTTATTAAGGTAGCTAATTGAATCACTATCAAGGTTCGCATAAGGCTCATCCAATACCCACAGAGGTTTCTTAGAAGACACAACTCTACTCAAAGCGGTCTTTCTGGATTCGCCATTGGATAAGTTTTGAATCAAGGAGTGTTTTAAATCCGTCAACCTAAACCCATTAATAACTTGATCCTGTCCATCCTTGTCTGTCTGATCTAGTCCGTAGTTTAGATTTTCATCCAAGGTCAACTCTGGAATGAGACCGTTTTTATGACCAAGATATGACAGTTGCTCGTAATAATTAAAGAGAGACTCATCTATGTAAGCTTCATTCCAAAGGACCTTACCCTTATCGGCTTGCGTTAACCCACAAATCGTTCGAATAAGACTGGTTTTTCCACTGCCATTCTGCCCTCGGATAACCAGATGATCGCCACTCTCTATTTGAAATGAAATATCGGAGAAAATTAAATGATCTTCTCGATACAGTTCGAGCGATTCGACTTGAAGAAGGTTGCGATTCAAGAGATTTACCCTCTAGTACTCACTTAGCTATTGTATTTTATAATCGTTTTACCAAAGTGCTGTCCGGATGCAATGCCCATAATTGCATCAATGCCTTCGTCAAATGAATACTCTTTATCGATAACAGGATGAATTTGGTGTTTATCGAAAAACTCATTCATTGCCTGATGATCTTCTCTTGTGCCCACGGTGATACCATGGGTGTGTGCGTTTTTGAAAACCATTTGCAGAAGATTAAGTTCAGCTTGAACGCCTGTAAGGGCTCCAATAAGACTTATATGACCACCAATTGCTATGGCCTCCATACTCTGAGCAAAAGTGGCTCCACCGCCTATCTCTATAACTAAATTTACCCCCATACCAGCAGCTTCAAAAGCCTGTTTACCCCAATCAGCATTGTCTTTATAATTAATGGTTGTATCGGCTCCAAGTTCTGCTGCTCTCTCTAATTTCTGATCACTGCTTGACGTAATAATGACATTAGCTCCCATTGCTTTAGCAATTTGCAAACCAAAAATTGAGACACCTCCAGTTCCGAGAAATAAGACATTGTCTCCGGCTTTAATGTTTGCAGCCATAATGCAGGTCCAAGCGGTAACTGCAGCACAGGGTAGCGTTGCTGCTTCTTCATAGCTCATGTAATCAGGAATTTTGAGAACCGCTGTCTGAGGTAGCACAGCATATTCACTAAGGACACCTGCAGCTTCACAACCCGTTGAACTCATTCTAGTGGATTGCTCAGAATTCCAATCTTGCCAGAACACTGAACTTACCCTATCACCAACCTTAAAGCCCTTAACATCATTGCCTACAGCAATCACCTCACCAGCTCCGTCTGATAAAGGGATCATAGGTAGAGATAACATTGGGTTATACAAACCTTTAGCTATCATAAAATCTCTGAAATTGATGGAAGCTGCTTCTACTTTTATAACAACTTCTCCTAAACAAGGGCTTGGCGTTCCTCTCTCAGTGGCAACTAAACCGCCCTCCTCGAATGACTGTAACTCAAATAATTTCAT
>Ga0207961_1000118_pt1 | contig 22499 bp, 20 predicted proteins | sample Knorr_S7_td_250__FD_185596 | JGI IMG/M metagenome (GOLD analysis project Ga0207961, IMG submission 185596) | Marine microbial communities from Southern Atlantic Ocean transect - Knorr_S7_td_250_ad_252m_LV_B (SPAdes) (version 2) | ecosystem: Environmental > Aquatic > Marine > Oceanic | place... | reverse complement strand
TTATTCTTTATTGATTTCGATAATGGTATATAACTCTTAGGATTAACAAAAGTTCCATTATTCATTTTAACATAAAGGATTTCTTGAAAAAATGCAGTTAAAGGATAGACTAAAGATATCATTGTATCAAAATCACCAATTATTTCTTTAGAAAGTGAAATAGACCTTTCTAGATCTCGATTACCGATCGAAGATATTAGCTCCCACCGTTGCCTACTTCTGACCCATGAAGATGCGGAGTTTATATTACTAGCTTTAATTATTGCATTATTATTCATTAAACAAAGTTTGTCAATTTCATTTTTTATATTATATAAAGAGTCTCCATAATTCTCAACTAATTCTTCAATTATTGATGGTTCAGCTTTCTTATTATTTTCTTTGAAAAAAAATCTTGCCCATTTATAAAGATCTCTTGCAAAAGGTGTAGAAACGTTTATTGGATCAACATTTTTCACTAAAGACTTAGAGAAAGAACTATTATCCATAAAATTATCATTAATTAATACTAAAAAATGATTCGGAATTGGATTAGAACAATATTCTAATAGGTCTTTAACGGCTTTACCTTTCAATTGTTGTGGATCTCTAAGAATGAATAATTTTTGTGTATTAAATAAGTCAGAAAATAATATTTGTTCGATAATTTCTTTGCCTGACATTTCATTAGGCGTAAGCAAACTCTTAACTATATTATTTTCAGCGAAAATTGAATCGCATAGTCTTTCAATAAAGAAATTATGTAAGAATTGATCGTTACCTTTTAAATAATATACTGGTAATGCATCATTATTTTGAATCATCCTAATGGCATTTTTTATTTCAATCATTTTTTATTATTAAAGAATATTATAAGAGGTTTTAATAGAAATATACTTTTTCTAGATAAAGATAGATACTAATCCTATACATATACAATAAATACCAAAAAAATAAAATTTTCCTAGTTCTAATAATTTTAGAAGAGCCCTTAGAGCCAAAATCCCAACTAAAAATGAACTAAAAAAAGCTGCTAAAATTACACTCAATGAAAAAGTATTTTCATTTTGCAGGCCCAGGATACCTAATAGCCCTGCACCAAATATTATAGGTATTGATAGTAAAAACGAAAATTTTGCTGATTCTTTTGGTGAAAAACCTAAAAATAAAGATGTAGTTATTGTTATCCCCGATCTAGAAATTCCTGGAATTATTGCCACTGCCTGGGCTAAACCTATCATTGCTGATGAAAATAAAGAATGCTTTCTATCATTATTATTAAATGTTGATGAAAAAATTAAAACTACCCCTGTGACACAAAGAGCATAGCCTACACTATTAACACTTTCAAATAAATTGTTAATCTTATGCCTAAATACAAAACCAATAATCATTGCAGGTAAAGTGGCAATGCTGATAAATATCAATAATTTTTGTGTAGGTTTTTCATTTAGTGTTAACACTATTTTTTTAATATCATAGAAAAATACAAGTATAACACTACCTAAAGTACCAATGTGAAATAGAATTTCTAGCGTATTTCCTGGAGATTTAATGCCTAAGAGGTATTGGCCTAAAACTAAATGACCTGAGCTACTAACAGGTAAAAACTCGGTTAACCCCTGTAATATCCCGAGTAAAACTACATCAATAATTTCCATAAACTAACTGGACCACCCAGCAAGTGCATACATCCGCCCAGCATTGGTTCCATCGCGACGATATGAGTGATATAAAGTATCTAAACAATACGTACATTTATTAATAATATTAATTTTTTCTTTCTTTAAACCGGAACGTACAAGTTGAGCAATAGCCCATCCTTGAAGGTCTACCTTGTATTTATTATTACCACTAGGATTATAATAATTAGAATCAAAATGTTCCAATACATCATCCTTAATCTCAAAACAACAATATTGGATAGACGGCCCAATCAGCACATAGTAGTCAGATACATTTTCTTTACAAAGATAAATCTTATTTACAAATTCATTTAATATGCCTAAAGAAAGCCCACGCCAGCCCGCATGTACAAGCCCAATTGTTTTTGAATTGTTATTAACAAAAAATATAGGTAAACAGTCTGCTACCTTTATCGAGCATACAAGATTTCCGCCTCTATTTATAATACCATCAGCGGCAGTATAAATGCCTGGAGAGTTAGCCTTAATTACATTTGAAGAGTGTATCTGGTTAATAATAATTAGACTATCTGGGTCTAATCCGACTAATTTAGAGAAATCTATTAAATCATTTGACTCGTTAACATTAGAGTTTTTATTTGAGAAAACTAGTCTAATATTTTCAAAAGGAAATTGTTGACTATAATCGTCCCAATATTCTTTCTTTAATTTATTAATGATTGATTTTCTACTAACTCAGTTCCATTAAAGTAACCGATAGTCTCCATCCTATTTCTATTATATTCTAAAACACGAACAATTTTATTTTCATTATTGCTTGGCCCACCTAATTCTATCAATGAAGAAGCCCCCATATATAGGTCTCCTTTTTTTAGAAAGCTTTTAAATTTTCGTCTTGAGGTTGAACTTAGTTTTATTAAGGAATTAACAAAATAACTATGGTCATATCCCATTGCATAAATCCTGTCTAGTTCTGAAGATTCTGTCATTCCAAACTTGGGATATTCAGAACTTAATACGGTAAGTCCTTGCAAATGCGGTCCTATGATATCTTGAGACAATATATCAATATCCATCCAAGATTCATTCCCGATAATTTTGGTTTCTAGATTATACATTGGAAGCTGGGTCCCAATAAAAGAAAGGTCTTCTCTATTAATTGGTATATATATTGCTTCGATAGTATTTAAATTAATTTTTAATGAATCTTTTCTTGTTATTTTATTACTATTCTGGTTTTCCTCGGTTATATCAATAAAATCTGCGACATCCACATCAAATAACGCATCTAGACTATCAATCTCCATATCAAGGTAATCAACATTTGGGTCTTCATCTGGAATTAATGACCAGGCCACTTTTCTAATAGACGAAAATTGCCTACTAATATTCTCAGGTTTACCATAATACCATTCTATTGAAACCGGATCAACACCAAGTTGATTTAATGCTTTAATAAAATTATCAGCGTAGTTTTTATTTATATCATCAGCAGGTGACAATACTGCTATATTTTTATATCCTAAAATATTTACTGCATATTGAGCCGATAGTCTTGCCTGTGCTTCACTACTTGTTGATAATAAGTATATATTTTCTGATAACATTGGCAGTTCACTGTAATTACTTTTAGATAATAGAATCGGTAATGAGCCAGAAAAGCTAGTAGCCGCTATATTAGAAACTTCTGATAAATATCCTAAGATTGAGGTTATTGATCTATCTAGATTAATTTTTTTAAGGATTTTTAAGGTCCTTATATCATTACTCTTATTATCATAGATCTTAAAATGTGTTAATAAATCATATTGATAATCAGTTACCATTGCAGATAACCCCATTAAAAATGTTTGGCCTTTAATTTTATCATGTCCTGATAATGGTAATATCACTGCTACAGTACCATGGCTATTATTTTCAGAACCAATAAAAAGGTTTAATCCATTATATAAATTTTTATACTGATTAGGAAGGATATCTGGCTCTATTACGCTTAGAGATAGTTCCATATCATTCGTATTTCCATCTAAAAGAGACCTATAAGACCTAGCCAAGTTAAGTATAGATCTATTTATTCTATTTTCACTTGAAAATAATAATCTTTCTATTTTATTAGAGCTGATACCAATCATAATACTAGACAGAATCCTGTAGTCAATATTATGTTGCAATAGCGAATCCTGCGCTTCAAGCCTTACGGGCAATAACTCTTCAATCACATTAGAGTATTTCTCTTGCCTTATCAAAACATCGCTTATTAAAAGTCTTACATTTATTTCGTATTCGCTTTTAGGATATTTATTTAAATAGGATTTACAGGTTCTTTGACATTTTATAATTTTATTTTGAAAATATTGTGATTTAGCCAACATTAAATGCGAAACAGGATCAGAGTAATTTTTTCTATCAATAAGAATTTTCTTAAACTCTGATTCAGCTAGCTTATATCTTTGAGAATTATAATGCCCTATGGCTATATCAAAATGCTCATCATATGTAACCATACTATCTAGTGAATCACTAACCAGATTTCCGGATATAAATAAAATAATTAATATAAGATCTCTTACCATAAATAACTCTTGAACAAGTCGATAAAATTTACAATTTTACTAGTTTACCATATTCAAATAATAAATATTTCTTTTCACCAATAGTATTTCCATAAATCCATTGTGCGCTAACGCTGTGTCTGCTAGATGTATTATTGATAACATCTGGATTACCAATAGAAACCCTAACTTGGTCCTCGTTCATTCCATTTTCTATTTTTCCAGAAATAATTTTCTTTATTATATCTTTACCCCATATTTTAGGTAGAGGATTATTTGCAAAATAGTTATTCTGTCGCCCTTCAGTCTTTTTATTACCATTATACCTTATTAAAACACTATTCTCATCAGCTGACTTAATTTCAAGCCAAATTGGCCAATCTCTTCCTCCATTTTGATATACTTTAGTATCAATGACTTTTACTTTTTTAAACCTATTAAATCTTAAACCAGTATTATTGATAAGAATAGTGTCGGTAGAAACAGTATTTAGCCAAATAAATTCACCAATCATTTTCTTAGCGCCATCTAGAACTATTAATCTACATAAATGGCTCGGCAAAGCTTTATCATTAACCTGCCAATGATTCTTTTTCCATTTATATTTTTTCCCATTATCTAATTGAACAACTAGATATTCTATGTGATCTTTATAATAATTTCCTAGTATCACTCCTTTATGTTTTTTTAGTTTAAAATACGGAATGCTTTTATTCTTATTGAGCTTTGACCATCCCCTGTTAATATACTTTTGTTTTAATATTTCACTGCTTACATTAGAAAAAAAAACAGTTTCCCCTGTCCATTTATTTTCTATTATTAAACCAGTAAATTTATTTTGATTAATCAGACTACAAGAAAAAAACGATATAACAAATAAAGGAAATAAAATAATTAGCTGATTTTTTTTTATTATTTCCAAAATATACTATTTTAAATAAGGCTTAGACCAGTTTTTAAGATTTCCATTTTTATCAAACTTTAATGTAAAATTTTTAAACCCCCATATCTCATCTCCATTTGAATATTTTCCTATCCTATCTGGATCTCCAAGATCATTTTTTATATTAATTTTGTTTATACCTTCCTTAAGGTTACCCAACTTAGACTCTAACAAATTATTGTTAGAATTTCTCTTTAATTCTTCTACTTGTTTTTCAAGATATATTACTCTTTTTTCCAGCTCACTTATATTTGTATCATTAGCAAGTATTTTATAATTACAAAAAAATACTAAAAAAAATAGGATCAATGTTTTCTTAATCATGATCTGCTCCAATATAGTTTTAAACAAAGTAAAGGCTTACCTATTGTTTCTATTTATCATTTAAATAGGGAATATTTTTTTCTAAACGTAGCAAAATTTCCATATCAAGAGAATATTGTTCTAATGAGTATTCAGAACTAATCATATTAATCAAATATGTATGGTATATCCTGCCAAAGCCATTGATTATGTTAAATAGCAGAATCGAGCTATTATTTAGTTCATTAATAAAATATATATCGTCATCTGAAAGGTCTATATCTCTTATAGATAGAAATAGTTTTTGTCTGTTTATTTCCAGATTCCCTGCTAGAAATCTCAAAGAGTCTAAATAGTTTGTATATAGGGAATAATTATTAGTGCTATTAATGTAAGGAGAACGGAAGTTATTTTTAATTGATAGATATTTTTTTTTCGTATTTACTATTTCATAATACATATTATCTTTTATTTCATTTATGTCAATATTTGCCTGTAGTGGCTTGGCCCATATTATCAATAACATTAAGTATAAATATGAGTATTTCATGGATTATGTTAAGATTAATCTAATTTTTATGGATATGTAAACTCTGGTACTGGTGGATTAATAAAATATAAACCCTCAAATTTACCTCCAGGGTAAAAAATCCCTTCTTGCATTGGGCTACCATCAACGTACCACCAGGACCATGCTTTTAATGTCTTATCGTTTTCATAATAGCCTTCAAGTTCCTTTTGACCATTGTCATACCAATTTGTCTGTGTGCCATGTTTTTTACCATCTACAAAATGTAATTCAGACCACTTCTTGCCATTCGTATGCCAACTAGTCCATTTACCATCTCTTCCATTTGTTGGGATTTTTGTTATATTATTTTTATTGCCACCATCTCCATTAATAAATAAACCTTCTGCTTTGATATTGCCATTATTCCAATAATAAGTCCATTTACCACCCATTAAGCCGTTCTTATAATTGCCTTTATATTTTAGCTTATTATTATTTTTATAGTATACTTGCACCTTACCATGCTTTTTACCATCTAAGTATGTTACAACCTCTTTTTTCTTCGTTGATTCATCATCCCACCAGCTTGTCACCTGACCTTTCCAAATACTACCATTATTTAATTTAGATAGTAGTTTTCCACTTGTAGACCATTTGGTAACGATCTCATTAGTAATTTCATCATTACTATTATATATAAACTCTGTTGTCGATTCAATCTGCCCAAGAACATGATAAGAATATTTTTTCTCTTCTCTTAAATCACCATTGGAATATTTTTGTTTAAGATATTTTCTTCCATCCTTATCCCATTTTATCAATGATCCATCAAGTTGATTGTTTGAATAGTTTTCAACTAATTTTTTATTCCCATTGTCATACCAGTATGTTACAGGACCTTTTATCTTACCTTTAACATAAGTTATTTCAGATTCTTTTTTACCATTATCATACCATTCTATCTTTTTACCAATTTTAGGTTTACCATTAGAATAGGAAACTTTCGTACTATCGGAAGCATCAGGTGAATAATAAATCCAGGCACCTTCTTGATTACTATCATTATAATTTCCTGAAAAATATTTATTACCATTTTTATACCATTGATTCCACTCACCTATTAACATATCTTCATTATATTTACCCTGTAAAAATACTTGTCCATTTGCATACCACTGTGTCCACAAACCATCATACTTCCCATTGATATAATGACCTTCAATCATTTTTTGTCCATTTTCATACCACTGCTGATGAACTCCATTTGCTAGCCCACTCGTATAATATTCTTGCTCTTTCTTCGATCCGCTCTCGTGCCAGGTAAACAATAAACCATCTTTTTTCCCATCACTAAATTTTTGCTCCCTATATTTCTCCCCATTTTCATACCACTCAATAATCTTCCCATCTTTACTATCATTAATAAAACTGCCTGCAGATTTTTTTCTGCCATTATTATACCAGGTCTTAAACGACCCATTTTTCTTACCCCCCTGGTAACTGTATTCGCTAGTTTTATTACCATCAACAGACCAATTTATTTCCTTACCATTCATTAGTCCATTCCTATATATCGTTTGTATCTTTTTGTTTCCATTTTCATACCACTCTAACCAGACACCGGTTTTTAAATTATTTCTAAATATCCCCTTAGAATTAGGATCGCCGGTTTCGTGCCAATATTTCCAGAGCCCGCTTTTAACTCCGTTTCTGTATAAGCCCTCCTCTTTTATTTGATCATTTTCCCAATATATTGAAACTTTTCCAGTGTAGGGGCTTTCTTCATTAGACTTAAAAACTATTCCATCATGCTCAACTATGGATGGAACTATTTTACCCGATTGTGTGAATGAGTAGTTGATTAACAGTGTAAATAAAAAGAATATAGATTTAGTCATTATGAATTAATTTACGAAAATTTATGTTATAATAAGTAAAAGCCTATTAATCATTATGATTTTTTATTTTTTCTGTTAAATCATTTAATTCAGATAATTTTTCCCATTTATCGCCTTCAATCATACTCAGCATCATTCTTTTTATAAAAGTTTTATAATCATCATCCTTGCCTTCGCAGAGTTTATCTATAATTTTATTTATTTCTGATTCTCTTGAAGTCATTATAGAATTTATAAGAATCAACTTATTAAAAACTAGATTCCTAAGATTAATATGATTATGGATTTATTTAACAAGCATACCCTCTTCTTCACATAATAATGATTGTTCATAAAGATATGAAATAAAGAAAAATAATAAATTAATTAAATTATTAAGTTCAAAATTATCATATACGATTACAATCAATAGCTTGTCTACTCATTTTCATATAGATTATAAAAGTGAGGTCTATTTATAATTAGAGTTTTATTCCCACTCAATCGTACCAGGTGGTTTTGAGGTTACATCATATACCACCCTATTAACACCTTTTACATTGTTTACAATCTTATTTGAAATCTTTGATAATACCTCTGCTGGCATTCTATACCAGTCAGCTGTCATACCATCTAGACTAGTCACAGCACGAAGGCTAATAAGATTTTCATATGTCCTTTGGTCTCCCATTACACCAACTGTCTTTACTGGGATTAATACCGCAAATGCCTGCCAAATATTATGATATTCCCCTTCATCATGAAGTATATTTATATAAATCTCATCTGCATCCTGAAGTATTGAAACACGTTCTTTGGTAACCTCACCAATAATCCTGACTCCTAAACCCGGGCCCGGAAAAGGGTGCCTTTGTATTAATTCATCTGGAATATTTAATTCACGTCCTACTTCTCTTACCTCATCTTTAAACAAATCTTTTAATGGCTCTATCAATATAAAATTCAATTCATCAGGTAACCCACCCACATTATGATGGCTTTTAATTACATGAGCTGATTTACCCGTACTCACTCCACTCTCGATAATATCTGGATATAATGTTCCTTGACCCAAAAATTTATAATGTCCGCTCTCAGAGGCTATCCGATCAAATGATTTAATAAATTGGTCACCAATAATTTTTCTTTTCTTCTCAGGATCTTTTATTCCTTTAAGCCTAGAAAAAAATATCTCTGACTCATCATAAAGATGGATATTTATTCCAAGTCCTTCGTTTAATGACTCTACACAATCTTTTGCTTCATGTTTTCTTAGTAAACCATGGTCGATTAAAACAGCAAAGCATTTTTCACCCACTGCTTTATTTATTAAGCAAGCAACTACCGTAGAATCAACACCCCCGCTTACACCAACTAATATATTATCATCACCTATAGTTTGATTTAATAAACCTTTCTGTTCATCAATGAAATTCCCAGCGGTCCAATTTCTTTCACAGCCAGCGATATCAAAAAGGAAATTATTCAATAAAATATTACCTTCCTCTGTGTGTGATACTTCAGGATGGAATTGTGTTGCAATTCTTGTGTGATCCCTGTTGGCCATTGCCGCAACAATATTGTTTGAACTATGAGCAATAATTTCCCAATCTTCTGGCATTAATGTAACCTGATCCATGTGGCTCATCCATACCTTCGATGAGCTAGACATATTTTTTGTTATCCCTATATTTATATCTAACTTTATTCTTGCAGAACCATACTCTCCCTCACCAGTTGATTCTACGATTCCACCATTATTGTGAACAAGAAGATGAAGTCCATAACAGATTCCTAAAATTGGCACATCAATATTTAATATATCTTCATCGAAAATAGGAGCTTCATCCGTAAACACACTAGCTGGCCCTCCTGATAGAATAATTGCCTTAGGTTTTTTTGATACAATAGTTTTTAATGATGTGTCTGGAGATAATATCTCAGAGAAAACATTATTTTCCCTCACTCTTCTAGCAATTAATTGAGTATACTGAGAGCCAAAGTCTAAGATTAAGACACTTCCTGTTTTTAATTTTGTCATTTTTTATTTACTCTTTTTAATTCATCTATATAATCCATATTAGTCATTTCAAAGTTGATAGGTGTAATACTCGCATAGCCATTAGCTACAGAAAAACCATCATACTCTAGCCCTTTATCATTATCAACCATTTCTCCGGTCATCCAATAATATTTACGGTCTCTGGGATCAATGCGCTCATCAAAATTATCATTAAAATATTGATTTCCTTGAATCGTAATTTTACAACCTTTGAAATCTAACAATTCACAAGCAGGCACATTCACATTTAATAATGTCCCATTAGGTAGCGTATTATTCAATAATAATTTTATTACTTTACGAACTACAACCTTTGACGTTTCAAAACTGATTGGACTATATGAATCAATACTTATTGCTGCAGAGGGAATTCCTGCTGCTGCACCTTCTACTGCTGCTGCAACGGTACCAGAGTAAATAATATTATTACCTAGATTAGATCCAATATTTATCCCGGATAAGATTAAGTTTGGTTTTGATGTCAATATTGATTTAATTCCAATTTTGACGCAATCAGCAGGTGTGCCTGAAACAGCAAAGCCTTTGCAACCATTTTCTCGCTGTATTTCTCTTACATAAATAGGGTTTGCAATTGTAATACCGTGTCCAACCGCACTCTTTTGCGTATTAGGTGCAACTACTGTTACGCCACCAAATTCTTTTGCGATATCCCATAACGCATATATACCTGATGAATAAATCCCATCATCATTCGTAACTAGTATTTTCAACTTAATATATCTATTATCTGATAGAGTCTATCTTTCATTTCTTTTCTGGAAACAATTTGATCGATAAATCCTTTTTCAAGCAAGAACTCCGAACGTTGAAAACCTTCAGGCAAATCTTGACCAATAGTTTGCTTAATTACTCTTGGCCCAGCAAAACCAATTAATGCACCGGGTTCAGCCAAGATTATATCTCCTAGCATACCATAACTTGCAGTAACACCACCGGTTGTGGGATCAGTCAATACTGCAATATAAAGACCTCCATCATTTGAGAATTTTGCTAACTGAGAACTTGTTTTAGCTAACTGCATTAGAGAGATTGCACCCTCTTGCATCCTAGCTCCTCCAGATTTACAGATTATAACCAAAGGAGTTTTTTCATCACTAGCTTGAACAATTGCCCTAGATACAGATTCACCAACCACAGAGCCCATACTCCCACCTATAAAATCAAAGTTCATAATTCCCATAATAAGTGGTTGTCCTTTAATCTTGCCAGAATAAATTTCTATTGATTCAGTATTTCCTGAATTACCATATGCATCTTTCAATTGATTAGCATAATCTCTACTAGCAGAAAATTCAAGAAAATTACTAGACTTTAATGAAGTAAAAAGACGTTCTGATGTACCGTCATCAATTATTAAGTCTATATAATTTCTAAAATTCATACGAAAATGGTAGTCGCAATGACGACAAACCGATAGACTTTTATCGAGTTCAGGCTTAAATAAGATTTCATTACACGATGGACACTTTTCCCATAGGCCATCTGGTATAGATTTTTTATTCTTTTGTTTTATTTTTTTGTCTTTACGTTTAAACCAGTTCATATCTTCTTAGCTTATTTTGTATATTTCATTATGAGTGCATCTCCACCATCATAATAATAATTTTTCCTCATACCAATATTTTTAAAATTAAGATCGGAATAAATCTTCCGTGCTATAATATTACTCTTATTAACTTCTAAGAATACGCTGCAATTACCAGGAATAAGATCCAAATAATGATTAATCAATTTTTTACCTATTCCCCTATTTTGAAACGGTCTATCAATAGCTACATTAAGCAGATTTATTTCATTATCACAACGCTGTTCTATCAAAAACCCAATTATTTTTCTCCGATTCTCAATTACCCATACTCTTTCAATTATACTATCAATAAACAGCTTTTTTAACATCTCCACATTCCAATATGGTTTATTGTATACAGCTTTTTCAATATTTATAATTGATGTTAAATCGCATATTTTACCTTTCCTAATATTCATTTTTTTTTGCCTATTATAAAAGGTGAAACATAATTAGGAACTAAATCAAATGGTTTATCTATAACAAGTTTCTCAAAATTAATACCGGCAAGTAAGCCAACAGATGTTGAAGATAATTTTGAACTGATAAAGAAATTTCCTTTTTTCAATGAATCACAATTCAATTGAAAAGTTTTTTTTGAATAATCAATTTCTTCTAGAAGTTCATCCCAATCAGCTACCCTAATATCACCATCAGGATAGGGAATATGCTGATCCCATCGAATGTTTTGATAAAATACACGTTCTGCATGAGAATGTATTATTCCTATTACAGGTACATCTTCTTTCAAAGTAAAGGCCAGAGACATCATAGTAGATATAGGAACAATGGGAAGACCTTTTGAAAATGCTAGACCTTTAGCAAAGCTTAACCCGATACGTAAACCTGTAAATGAACCGGGACCGATGCTAATCGCAATTGCATCAATATTATCTAAAATAAAATTCGTATTTTTTTGAAGATTAAGATAAAATTCTGGCAAAATCTCTGCATGTTTTTTTGATATATCTTCTTCCACACATCCAACGCATGAACCTTTTTCAATATATGATATGCCACATACATTAGACGATGTCTCAATTGCTAAAATATTTTTGTTATTATTCATCAAGGTTTTTCATACCAGTAATACGTAACAACCTCTTAGCAGGATTATCTCTAAGCCTAGTAAATTTAATTTCTACAATATCTTGGGGAAGTAATTCCTGGATAATATTTGCCCACTCAATCAATGTAATTCCCTTCTCAGGCAATAATAAATTTTCACCACCTAGATTTAAAAATTCTTCTATGTTATTAAGCCTATAACAATCAACATGGTATAGCTTTAAGTTAAATCCAACATATTCACTAACTAGTTTAAAAGTTGGTGAGCCGACATGCTGGTCAATCCCTAAGCCTTTAGCAAAACCTTGAGAAAATGTCGTTTTACCTGAGCCTAGATCACCATTTAATGCTATGACTTGACCTTGTCTTATCTTTTTGGATATTTTTCTAGCAAATTTTTTAGTCTCTTGCACTGAATTACAAATTATTTCCAATATTAGTATCCCTTCATAACTAATACTGGGACTAATAACTCTTCCATGGAAATGCCTCCATGTTGAAAAGAATTTTGTAGTTTATTTTTATACCTATTAGCATCATTAGGATATAAAAAATAAGCGTCATTTTTCGCTATTAAATAATTAAACTGTGGACCTAGAACAGGAAGTTTATATCTTTCTGGTTGATTCATCACAAATGCATTTTTATTGTTTGTATTTAGGTTTCTCCCGTATTTATAGCGAACTCCACTAGACGCATCCCTATCTGCTGACACCATAATGTCTTTATTAACTCTAATACTTCCATGATCACTGGTGATTATGACATGAAAATCACTCTGGCTCAAGATCTTTATTACATCATTGAACCAAGAGTTTTCAATCCATGATTTAACGGCAAGCCTGTACCCTGACTCATCAGGGACGATTTCTTTTAGTACATCCATTTTTGAGCTGTCGTGAGCGAGCATGTCTACAAAGTTGACTACAAGAGAAAGCACATCTTTTTCAAGATAATCGTTTATTTTTTTCCTGAATTTTTTTCCTTCTTCAATGGCCCAAATTTTATGATAATGAACACGTTTATTAGAAACATCGTGTCTATCTAATTGATCTAATAAAAATTTGTGCTCATATTTATTTAATCCATCTGCATGATTTATAAATAGTTCTCTCTGGTTAGGATATTTTTTTATTAGTTCATCAGGATATAAACCTGAAAAAATTGCATTTCTAGAGTAAGGGGTTGCGGATGGAAGTAATGAGATATGATATGATAATTCAATATTAAATAAAGATTCTAGATAAGGAAGAACTGAGAGAAATTGATCACATCTCATGCAATCAATAACAATCATGCAGACTTTTTGATTATTATTTATTAATGGTAGTAAATAATTTTGAAATATACCTGGAGAGAGTAATGAGTTATCTGTTTTTTGAGTTAAGCCTTCATAATTATTCTCAATAAAATAAGAAAAAGCTTTATTACAACTTTGTATCTGCTCATCGAGTATATTACTTAGACCACTGTCCCCATACTCATCAAACTTTAATTGCCATTGAACTAGCCTGATATATAAATCCCACCAATCATCCGTTGATATGATATTATCTAGGTCATCATTGATTTTTTGAAAATCCTTCAAATAGTCAGATGTTGTCCTGTCCTCAATAATTTTATTTTTTTCAAGTATTTGTTTGCAAGCGATATAAATCTGGTTAGGACTAACCGGTTTAATTAAAAATTGGTTCACCTGTTGCGAGATTGCCTCATCCATCAACCATTCATCCTCAGACTTTGTGATCATAATTACTGGAATCGATATACGTTGTATTTTTATTTTTTGAAGTGTCTCCATACCGTCAATGCCAGGCATAGTCTGATCTAGAAGTATTAAGTCATACCTATTGTTTTTATTTAATACATCTGCATCATTACCATTAGTAGCTGTACTAACCTTGTAACCCTTACTCTCCAAAAAAAGGATATGTGGTTTTAAATGATGTATCTCATCATCTACCCATAGGATGTGACCTTTTAACTGATAATTCATTATTTATATCCTAATAACGTTAACATACTATAAACCACTTGGTACTAAATGATTGGGGAATATTATACTTATTTGGTAGTCATCCTCCATACTCCATCCCAATCATCCGGAGGTGGATTCATTGAGAAATGATTGCATCTTTTTATAAAAACCTGAGACGGATTTGTATTCCTCCCACTAAAATCTTCCTCTAATAATTTTGATTTATCAAAATACTCTAAAGCTTTTTCCCAGTCTTGATTAAAATAATAATCTAATCCTTTCTCAAAAGTTTCAATTAACTCTAGTGATGTTTTCTTTATTTGATCTTTTATATCAATAAGCTCATACGCTCTAACAGGAATGTTTTTGCCTTTAACACCTAAAAAGTCCAAGAACCTAAACACATATTCATCATTTGATGCTTTATATATATTTTCACCTACAATTATATAAACACCATACTGTTTGGCAGCCGGTTCTAAACGAGCTGCTAGATTAACTGTATCACCCATCATCGTATAGTTCATTCGCATCTGCGAACCCATATTACCCGTAACCATTTGGCCAGAGTTCAGTCCAATTCTGTGCTGCATGCTATATACTATTTCAGGCCAATCATTTTCTTTTTTCCATTTATTACGAAGATCATTTAATCTATCTCTCATTCCTAGCGCAGTGGAACAAGCCTTTTTTTCTTGATCTTGAACAGGAGCAGGAGCACCATAAAAAGCGACAATCGCGTCACCAATATATTTATCTAAGGTGCCCTGATGTTTAAGTAAAATATCTGTCATCTCTGTTAAATATTCATTCATTAATCTAACCATTTTCTCTGGTTCTAATTTTTCTGAGAAAGTAGAGAAATTTTGTATATCAGAGAAAAAAGCAGTATGATAATCTTGAACACCTCCAAGCTTTGGTGCTTGTTTTTGTTCATACATTTCATCTATTAAGTCTGGAGATATATATGTTCCAAAAGTTTCTTTAAGGAAATTTTTATCTTTTTGTTCATGTAAGAACTGAAAAATAACATTACTTCCATACGTTAAAAAGATACCAGCTAAAGGAGCGATTATTGGCATTACATAAGTTTTACCAGGTTCCGGAAGACTCACCAGAAGACTATCATAAAAATAATTATGAACTGAATGCGGAACTATATTTGCTATGGTTGTTTTTAACATCCACCAGATATCATTAGCAAATAACCCTAAGGCTAAACCAACATATATTAATATTTCAAAAATGATAACAGCACCTGCTAATACAGGATGGATATCTAGCTTTTTAAAAATATAATATGCAATAACGCACAATAAAGAAATAATTAAGAAATGTGCAATTGGATAAAATCTACCATCACTTAAAAGTCTCGTCGTACGACCACCAAATATGTTAAGATAGTTATCGTGTAAAATAGTTTGAATTGCATTCGCATGTGTCTCCATTCCTGGAGTATCCTGCGTCTGGCCTAAGTAATTATAAAATGGAGTTGATTTTACATCATGCAATACCTCAACAGATGCTCCGATAATTACAACCTTATTGTAAAAAGGTGATTTTTTTATATCAAACTCTGCTCCAATGTTCATCACCTTCATCATTTCATTTCGTTCTTTTGCATCTTCTATAGCTAGTATCCAACTAGGTATCTCTCCAGGCATAAACTGACTCATCCAGTCTAGGTCATTATCCCCTGGTAATTCAAAATCCTTAGTATCAAGGATCTGATATAACGAGAATCTTGGAAAAGTATTCCATGGTGGATAGTCTGTATTAGCAAGTTTCATTCCAGAGGGGGGACCATAGTAGTTGACTAAAAAGTTATTAGTTTTTCCATGTGCAGGTATAGAAATTGGTCCAAGTGTCCATAATAAATTATCTCTGTCCCAAATAAGCTCCGCGGTATCTGAAATACCATAATACTGTTGAACACAGCTGAGACCTAGTGTGAAATAAGGTGTTTTTCTTTCTATATCATCATCTAAAAAACCAGCAATACTATATTCCCTTGAAAAATTGTCTATGTCTTTAATATCATTAATGAGTCCAGTACTTGGCTCTGCTTCCATAATTAATTTTACTGGTTCAGCAATATATTGAGGTGGCATTGTCATTGGCTCACGAACCATCTTTGTATTCATTACAATACGAGTACCTTTTAATTGTGCATCCCTAATTGCATCCGAGAAGATAACATCTCCATGTCCCGGGACAAACTGTCTGAGTTCGGAAGGCCATTTATCACTGACCCCTCTCAAATATGTTGAACGAGCATCTGGAGAATCGAATTGTATATCAAAACCGATAACCTTAGCACCCGCTAGGGATAAATTATTTACTACCTTTGCCCATATGTCTCCCCTTGGATATGGCCATATTATATTACCCTCTGATAGTATTCGCCATGTTTCATCGTCAACATCAACAAGGACAACATCAGTTCCTAATTTAATAATAGTGGAATCAGAAGCTCTCCACCCGGTTATGGGGCCACGAACATTATTAAACCTATAATCATATGTTTTTAACTCTAAAAAATCAAAAAATCCTATCCAGTGCATTAGACAAGTAAGTAGAATAGAGCCTAAGGTTAAACTCATGTCTATCTTGTGAGAAATTATATATTGTTTAATACGTTCCATTAGAATCTATAATTGAGCGAAAAAACTATCCCTGAATTGCTTGTGGACCATATCTCTCCAAGATTATCTACCTTTCCATCATTATCGTTATCTATGCCATCATCCTTATTTGCCTTAATTCTATTTAACCTAATATTACTTTTTGCACTAAAAACCAGACTACTTATAATATCCCAGTCACAGCCCAATTTTCCGCCAACAATTTGAACAGAATTCTTGTCACTTCCGTTTGTCATATAGTCGATGCCTGAGCTAATCCGTATACTATTATTTTTCAATGAATATGTTCCACCTAAACTACCTGAGGTCCAGGCTATTTCATTTTTGATCACATTTAAGTTTTGATCCATCATTGGCATAAAAATTTGTGTTTTATTAAAAGATACAACCGTCCGCAATGGGAATGGGAATCTACTGGATATATTAGCAGAATATGTTCGAGTATCTGACTTTTGAAAGAGATAATCATCTCTACGAGGTTTTTCTATATACTTTTCATCGGTAGCAACAAGATCCGTGTAAGTAATTGAATTAAAGTTTACCGCTATCGTATTACTTATTGGACCCATACTACCAGGTATATTTACTGAAAATAAAGTATTTAATGCTTGAGAGTCTTCTCTATTATCCTTTAAAAACTGGCCTATTGAATCAACCGTAACTGAGTCGATACCATTGGTTTTACCGATAACCTGCATATTAAATACTACAGAAGGGGCACCGGGACCTGGAACCAGAGTTGTGTTCAAGATTAGAGTATTTGTCTTTAGTGGATTTAAAACAGTATCACTTAGCTTATTATCCCTAGCGCTATAGCCAACAACAAACATTAGCCTTCTTCCAAGAAGTGAAAGTCTGTCTTTAATCGTAAACTCTCTTATATTATTACTCATGTAAGGATTACCAAAAGTGTAAAACTCAGGCCCAATTTGCTTATACTCTACCAATAAGTTGTTTAACGTATAACTGCCTTTTATTCTAGCATGTATGGCAGAGGAAGGCATATTAATTATCGCACGTAAAGGATTTTTTTTCATTGTAGCCGGATCAATTGGTGCGAAAGGAGTTATAAATTCATTAATCGTAAATAAATTTGCATAAGCATCGGGATCTGGAACGCCTTCCAAAGATACATCCATAATTTTACCATCAGCTAAACTATCTAACTTTGTATCAAGCTCATCTAAAGTAAGAGGACCATCCCATATATTATTATTCGTAAGGCTATAGTTCCATGCCAATTGAAAAATAATGTTCCTATTATCTAGAGCGGTCTCGAAATTAAAACCCGCTACCAGATTCTCTTTTGGTGCAACGCCGGCCCAATTATTTAATGGAATAGTTATTGCATCACCATTTGATGAGGCAACTTCTTCAAACTCACCGAACTTGTACTGACTTTTATTATTGATATAATCATTAAATATATAGGCTGAGTCCAAGGTTGAGTCTAAAGGTGTGAAGGTAAACATTTCATCATTACTTATATACTGAGGCATCTCATCAAAATTATCTTTTGCCTTTAGAAAATGAAATCCTCCACTAAATATATTAAAAAAAGTGAAAGCCAGTCGAGCAGCACTTACATCCCGAGGAAATGTATACCCAGTTCGAGTAAGATTAAATATCCTGCTACCATCAGGATTTAAATCAGTATTATTTACTAAGAATCTATACCCGCCATCAACCTTACCTTTCTTGTAATTAACCTGCTCACTTATTTTCCCATAAACATATTGGAAATCTAACCAAGGCAGGTCAACATGAACGTGTCGCCCTCTAACACGTTTTCCATCTAATACAAAAGGCGACAAAGAGGGATACACGTCTCCATACTCTAGTTTTAAATAATCAGTTACCTGAAGAGTGAGCGTCTCTCTATTCAAAGGCTGTATAAAAGCAGACTGCCTTGAACTATTACGGTAAGAGTACCTGACTTTAATCCAGCTTAGTTCACCATCAATCTTACCATTATTTTCTTGTTCCACTAGATCAATTCCAGATGCAGAACTGTTCGTATTCATAGCACCTATGTTCCCCTTATACCTGAACGACTCAGACATATTTACCATACCCTTTGTAATAATAAATGACCACTCGATCGGAGTAATGTCTATTCCATAAGAAGTTTTAAATAATAATCGAACAAAATGAGGTCCAATTGGTAATTCATCTGGTGTTAACGTTAAAATTCCTCCATCAAGTATAGATTTTTTAGTATAGTTTTTACCATCAATTAATACTCGATAGTTTGAAGTATCAACAATATCAGTATTAAACAATGATGCTGCAATAACAACCTCATCGGGTCTATTCACAGAACCAGCCTCTGGTGATAAAATCAAAATATCTGCATCTACATAATTACCACTCTGGGATGTCTTTTTCTTAGTTTTTACTAGTTCTTGAGATTTCTTTGCAGATCTGTCTTGAGATATATTAAAAGATAGTGGGTTATCAAAAGGTTTATCATCTAGAGGCACTGAAACACGTCCCCAAGATCTTTTGTGTAAAATAACAACGTATTCGATACCATCACCAACCACATTCCTACCGGGGATTACTACCTCCCAATTTCCATTGACATATTGCATTGGAATTTCTTGATAGCTCATCTGATCTATCGATCTAAAAAATAACATACCAGAAACAATTGGCTCCGTTACAAATAATGTAACTGAAATATTAACATCTTTCCCTTCTTCTACCTGCTGTGGATTTCTATGATAATATTGAGACGTAGATTGACCAAGAATATTACTATTTAGGATGAGAAAAAAGATAATGATTATGAACCTATTGCTAAGCAATAACATAGTAATAAGTTTATCTGATTTGAGTGAAAGGAAAAAGATTATTGATAATCAATAATAATAACTTTTTGTTCACCATTTGGACCCTCTAGATATATTCTTACCTGAGAAGGACCTTCTTGAGAATCATCGCTAGGATCTTGAGGAATAGATGAGGCATCAGTCTCAGAAACACCAATCTGACCATCTGGAGTAGAATTCCCTGTCATTCCGGTTGAGACCATAACTTCTTGACCAGTCTCAGTATTCACTAAACTTACTTGCCCTTCAAGACCAATAACTTGGTCACCTAAAAGTTCATCTACAAGCATCCAAAAATCAGTTCCCTTAACAGATGCAACTGATGTAGGCGTCTGGATAACAAAATCTACATTTTGTTTTGTGATTGATGCTCTTATGGTGCCACCATCCATATTAATTTTTTTTGATATATCTTTTGCAGTCCTTCTACCAGTAATTACAGCCTCAGAGTTTTCTTTTATTTTTAATGTGGATTTATCATCAATAAATATTATGGCTACGAACCCTGATTTTCCTGTTCGGATCTTATCACCGTCATCAAGAATACTCCCAGCTTTGAGATTATTGAACTCTTTTTTTCCAACTTTCATTATCTCAGTCATGCCTTTTACTTTTGTTGCAACCGCAATCTTGTCAGCAAAAATCACACCGTTAATAAGAAATAAAAGAGATAAAAAGATTTTTCTTGAACTATAATACATGACTATTCAACCTGCACCGAGTTGATCTGGTAGTTTTGGCTCATAATCTGCTGCAACAGATTATTTACCACAGATTGGTCTACTGTAACACCATTAATTTCAATTTGGCCACTAGGCATATAACCCTCAAGAGACATTCCCGGCCCAAAATAATTATTAAACTGATCTGGAATGGTCTGTTGAAGCATCATTAACAGTGGGTCTGTTATAACGTTCGTGGTTTCTATATTACCCGCCTGTCCAATCTTAAACGCATAAATTGGAGAAATCATATCTTCGGTTCCTGATGTCGTTGGCAGACTAATCTTAACTTGCCAGCAGTAAATATTACCAGCATCTAATGGATATGCTCCGCTAAATGGATATTGAAAACTATTAACATTGTCAATCAACTCCCAGTCCTCGCTTTGATTTGAGGGTAATGTTCTTTGGTCTTCTATGGCATCCTCGAGTCCACTATGAACATCAGAATCAAATTGAGCAACCCTTATATAAGTTTCACAACCATTACAAGGCGGTCCTGATGACCACTGAAAAACTGGAAAAGTAGTATACAGTAAATTGTCTGTAGTATCACTTAAGGCTCCACCTGGGGATTCTAAGATGATTGGTACCTGTGATTGAATTACGAAAGTTTTTGAATCATCAAACACTAATGTTAAATCATTCTCAGTTAAGCCTCCATAGACCATCACACTAAAAGTATATTGCCCATCAGACAGTTTGCCACTGGTTAATATTGTTTGCATAATAGCCTCAGACAGGCTAGGGTCTAACACCTCAATTAATTGCCCCTGCAGCTCAATTTGATTTCCAGAATTATCACTAATAAAAGTTAGCTCTGATGATAAATCTCTATTATCTAAGTATAAGCCATCTTGGATCTGGAACGGATCAGTCTCAACCTCTACAATTGCAGTCTTAGTGTTAATACCCAATCCAGGACTTAAAATAGTAGCCCTAAAACGTATTTTTATATAGACAGGGTAAGTATTTGATGATAACGAATAGTTAAATATTTGCACATTTGTTGCTCCGGTAGCAATATCAAAACTGCTTACATAGTAGGTTGCATATTCATATATCTCACCCTGAACATTAATATTAAGAGACTGAGATTTAATATCACTATTAACAAATATTAATAGCGTAATAAATATAATTAATCTTTTCAATGACATTTCCAATTCCTAATAACCATAGTATAATTTAATTATACCTAATTAAATAAAAAACTCTTCTATGTGAAAGAAGAGTTTTTTAAATATTCCCGGCAACTTCCTACTCTCCCACGCTGGTTTCCCGCGCAGTACCATTGGCGCAATGAGCCTTAACTTCCGAGTTCGGGATGGGATCGGGTGTTACCCTCACGCTATTGTCACCGGAAAAAATTTTAGGGAAATTGGATTAATAACCAAGTTCAACTGCAAGAAAGAATAATTAGTAAAACCTTTCGGCTAATTAGTACCACTCGGCTGAAATCATTACTGATCTTACACCTGTGGCCTATCAACGTTGTAGTCTCCAACGGGCCTTATTATCATATAGATAGAGAAATCTAATCTTAGGGTGGGTTTCGCGCTTATATGCTTTCAGCGCTTATCCTTTCCGAACGTAGCTACCCAGCGATGCCCCTGACGGAACAACTGGTACACTAGAGGTTCGTCCACTTCGGTCCTCTCGTACTAGAAGCAGATCCCTTCAAATTTCTTACGCCCACAGCGGATAGAGACCGAACTGTCTCACGACGTTCTGAACCCAGCTCACGTACCACTTTAATGGGCGAACAGCCCAACCCTTGGGACCTTCTCC
>Ga0207961_1000113_pt1 | contig 22938 bp, 20 predicted proteins | sample Knorr_S7_td_250__FD_185596 | JGI IMG/M metagenome (GOLD analysis project Ga0207961, IMG submission 185596) | Marine microbial communities from Southern Atlantic Ocean transect - Knorr_S7_td_250_ad_252m_LV_B (SPAdes) (version 2) | ecosystem: Environmental > Aquatic > Marine > Oceanic | place... | reverse complement strand
TTGATTCGATAAGGTCCAAGTCTATAGTCGAAGACAGTTATTTGCGATTGTCACTTTCAGCAACTGATGTTGATGGCGATTCTCTTACATACAGTGCAGATGCTGGGGAAAATGCAAAAGTAGAAATAGATAATGACCAATTACGCGTAACACCTGAAAATGATTTTAATGGTGAAATAGATGTTTTAGTGTATGTAGATGATGGGACATCAAAGGATAAAATAAAATTTGTTTTAAAGGTAACACCTGTAAATGATGCTCCTGTTCTAACTTCAATTATCCCTGATGCAAAAAAAGAAAAAATAAATTTAAAAATGCTGGCCACTGATATTGATGGTGATAGCTTGATCTACAGTGTCAATACTGATGCTAGCGCTGATGTAACAGTGAACGATAATTTATTAACTGTTAAACCGAATAAGGATTATGAAGGGACTGCCCCATTAACCTTAAAAACATTTGATGGTTCTAGTTCAGTAGACACGAATATAACACTTATTAATCCGATGCCGGGGGTCTTAGCTATAGCCCCTCAGTCCATGAAAGAAGATACGGAGCTTATATTAAAACTTACAGCTAAAGATATTGATGGAGATCGTTACATCTTTAATTCAAAAGCCAATAAAAATTCGGAAACTGAAATAATTGATGACAAACTCATTATTAAACCAGTAAAAAATTATTTTGGGAGACTGAAAGTATTATTAACAGTTTCAGATAATAAAGATTCAACCAGTTTTGATTTTGGGATCAATGTTTCTCCTGTAGAAGATCCTCCAATAGCAATAGCTGGAGATGATATAAAAGTTAGCGATGGTTGCAATACCAGCTTTACATTGGACGGGGCTAAATCTTGGGATCCAGACAATGATGAATTAAAATTTAATTGGGAGATGTTGGATCAAAGTAAGCCAGTGGTATTTGACACGTCTATTGTGGAATATACTATTTCTGATTCTACTATAGACAGAGATTTTATATTTGTCCTGACTGTGACTGATATTACCGGTTTATATGATCATGATACTGTATTAGTTAGCATCATCAATGATAGCCCACCTATGGCAGATGCAGGTATTGATTTTATTGCACCAATTGATAAAAAAGTTTTTCTTGATGGCTCTGGCTCTAAAGATACGGATAATAAAATTGAGTATAATTGGACTATTGCTGATAATGATATTTCTTTAAGTCAAGTTGAATCAAAAAAACAAAATCCATATTTTTTATATCCAAGAAATTTAATTCAAGATAAAACCTACGCCTTTGTCTTAAGCGTTGGAGACAATAAATCTTATTGCGAAAATAAAGATACGGTTTTAGTTACTTGTAAGAAAAATGTGGGCGTCGCTAATGATGTGAAGTTTGAATTGATAAGGGCGAGTAATAAAGATAATAAAGTATTCATAGACTTAGATATAACCAATCAGCAAAATTGGCCATTAGATTTTGCTGCTATTACTCTTGTAAGAGTTGAGAATCAAATAAAGCGACAAGGGCAAATAGACCCCTATAGGGGAAAAAATACTGTTAAATATGGTATAGAAAATGGAGAAACCGTTGGTGTTGAATTAGTATATGATTTCGAAACATCTCCAACTGATATAAGGATACTATGTAAACCTAATATAAAAATCTTATCTGATTCTGTTATGTATGTATTATCTTTCTAATATATTTGTAGAAATATTTATTTTGGTACAACCTTAAAAATCTTTTCTCCTGGTTTTACCATCTTGTATTTTTCTCTGGCCATTTTTTCAATATAGTTTATATCATTTTCTATTTTATTCTTTTTCTCTTTTGCTTTTTCTCTTTCGTCTCTTAACTGTGCTATATGTGTCTGTATTGTTTTTCTCTGACTCTTGATTTTATAAAGCTTGAGAAGTCCATGGTCTCCAAAAATAAAAACAATAATAAGACTTAAACATATTAGGAGTACTAAACCTTGAATAAATTGTTTTTGTGTTTTTGCTATAGCTCCTGACTTTGATCTTATTCTTCTTTGTTTGTAGAAAAAGCTCATTTACTATTTCCTAATAAATCCATAGTGGCTAGTGTGGCTCCACTTCCTATTTCTTCTTCAATTCTTAATAGTTGATTATACTTGGAGACTCTATCGCTTCTTGATGCTGAGCCTGTTTTGATTTGGCCCATGCCCATAGCAACTGAAAAATCTGCGATAATAGTGTCTTCTGTTTCTCCTGACCGATGAGAGATAATTGCCCCATATCCAACCTTTTTTGCGAGCTCTACTGCTTGTATGGTCTCGGTAATAGTCCCGATTTGGTTTAGCTTTATAAGTATTGAGTTCATTGATTTTTCATCAATTGCGCGTTTTAATCTATGAATATTTGTAACGGTTAAATCATCTCCCACTATCTGAATATTTTTGCCAATTTTACTGTTTAGTTTCTTCCATCCTTCCCAGTCGCTCTGGTCTAGACCATCCTCAATAGAAATAATAGGATATTTATCTACAAGCGTTTTTAGATATTCAATCATTTCATCAGATGAATAAGATTTATTTTCAGACGCTAGATTATATAATTGGTTATCAAATAATTCACTTGCTGCTACATCAAGTGCAATAAATATTTCTTCTCCGGCAGTATAACCAGCATTTTTTATGGCTGTTATAATTATTTCAAGCGCTTGTTCATTTGACTCTAAATCGGGCGCAAAGCCCCCCTCATCACCTACTGATGTATTTAATCCATTTTGTGATAATTCTGATTTTAATTGGTGAAAAACTTCTGTCCCTATTCTTAGAGCTTCAGAAAATGTTTTTGCACCAATAGGGAAAATCATAAACTCTTGTATATCGACCGTGTTATCAGCGTGGCTCCCACCATTTAAAATATTCATCATTGGCATTGGCATCAGCGGATTATTATTGATAGACAAATATTCATATAAAGGGCAATTATTCACTTTTGCTGCTGCTCTACAAGCGGCCATTGATACTCCAAGTGTAGCATTTGCACCCAGCCTAGACTTATTATCTGTGCCATCGAGTTCAATCATAATTTCATCAATATTTAATTGATCATTTACATCAATACCAATTAGTGCTTTATTTATTTCATCATTAATATTATTTACCGCAGTAAGCACTCCCTTTCCTAAATACCGGGTTTTATCATTGTCTCTTAATTCCATCGCCTCAAACTCACCAGTTGATGCCCCTGAGGGCACTGCTGCTCGGCCCATTGTATTATTTTCTAGAACAACATCAACCTCAACCGTAGGGTTCCCCCTAGAGTCTAATATTTCTCTAGAAAAAATATTTTTTATGTGAGAATTCATTAATTAAAGTATAAAATTGATTAACGAAATTAGATTTGATGAAGTTTGATAAACAAATAATATAAACTTGCAAGTCATTAAAGGAACAATTAATGTGTCAACCTGTTTAATAATTTTATGTTTACCGTAGATAAACTTTCTAATAAAAATTATGAACCGTGGGACAGGTTTGTAAAAAATGCTAACAATGGTACTATATTTCATCTGAGAAAGTTTTTTAGCTATCATCCTAACGATAGATTTATTGATCACAGTATTGAATTTTATAAAAACAATTCTCTTTTTTCTGTTTTTCCTGCTGCTGAATTAATGACTAATAAAAAAAGATTATTAGTGTCTCATCCTGGAGCCACGGTAGGGTCATTTGTTGTATCTGAATATCTTTCAATTAGTGATTCATTCAAGCTGATCGAAACACTTCTTAAATATGCAAAAGAAAACAAATTTGATGGGATTAGATTGACGTTGCCTCCTATATTTTATCAAAATCGCGCTTCTAACTATATTGATTATTCATTACTAAAACATGGATTTAAGTATGTTAAGCGTGAAGTAACCAGTACATTATTTATTGAATCTGACAAAGGTAGTATACTAAAAAATTTTAGACCATCTCACGCCAGAGCTGTAAGAAAGGCTGAAGACATAGGTGTTGAGATCAAAATTACAAATCAGGTCGAGGAGTTTTATAATATTTTAAAAGAAAATTTAAAAATTAGACATGATGTTAACCCGACTCATACGTTAAAAGAAATTTACAAGCTTATTGATCTTTTCCCAGATTCGATAAATCTTTTTGGTGCCTTTTATAAAGGAGAAATGATAGCTGGTGTATTAAACTTTATAATTAAAGATGATGTCGCACTTGCTTTTTATATAAGCCATAAGGAAGAGTCCCAAGAGCTAAGGCCTTTAAATCTATTATTTTATTCTATTTTTAATTGGGCGCTCAAAGAAAAAATAAAAGTATATGATTTTGGAATTTTTACTGTAGATGGTGAACCCAATATGGGCCTAGGTAGATTTAAAGAGAATTTTGGGGCAAGCGGTATTTTCAGAGATACTTTTCAAATCACACTATAAGAGAAATGTCAATAAAAAATCTAGGAAAAGAGTCATTGATATATGGCACGGGTCACATGCTGGCACGTTTGATTACATTTTTACTTCTACCAATATACACTCATGTTTTTTCTCCTGAAGAATATGGTGTGATCTCATTGGCATATGCATTTATGGGTTTTTCATTAATGTTGTATCGTTATGGAATGGATACTGCATTAATGAAATATTCTGTCCAATTAAATGGTAATGATAAAACAGCACATATTTCTTCTATTTATGTTTTGCAATTATTTAGCTCTATAATTTTTTCTGCTATTTTATATTTTGTTAAGGATTATGTTTCCGAACCTGTTCTAGGCATAAAAAATCCCGACTGGATTATTATTATATCTGGGATACTTATTTTAGATAATCTATGGAACCATCATGTGTTATTGCTCAGGTCAGAGAACAAACCAGCTTTGTACATATTATTTAATCTCGGGAATGTTATACTAACAATGATGTTTAACATTATATTTGTAATTAAATGGGAGCTAGGTATTGAGGGAGTATTACTTTCCAATCTAATGGTGTCTGGTATTATTTTTATTTTATCACTTCCAATCATAATTAAAAGAATAAATTTATCTCTAATAAAATCAAATATCTTAAAGGATATTATAAAGTTTGGACTACCTTTTTTACCAGCTGGGGTATTCACAATGATTATGGAACTCTCTAATCGTTATATCCTTGATTGGCTAGAGGGCACCCATGCAGTTGGACTGTTTTCTGCTGGATACAAACTAGGAATATTTGGTCTGATTGTAGTTATGGGGTTCAACATGGGCTGGACACCATATTTCTTAAAACGGATTAAAGAAGAAAATGCTGAAATAGACTTCTCTTATATCGCATCCTTATTTCTCGGTCTACTAGGGTTTGTAGTAATAATAATATCTATTTGGGTTCCTGAAATAATGCGCCTGAATATTGGTTCAAACTATTTAATCGGAGAAAATTTCTGGGAGGCGGAAAAAGTTGTAGCAATTGTCTTAATTGGCTATTTCTTTTTTGGCACATATGTGATTCAATTACCTGGGGTTTATGCTAATGAATTAACAAGCTGGATTCCTATGTTTAGAGGGATTGGGGCGGTCACAAATATTTTTTTGAATATAATACTAATTCCTAAATATGGTGTCATCGGTTCTGCGTGGGCAACGGTTGTTGCTTTTCTTTTTATGTCACTTTCAGTTTTTATAAAACTATTTAATATATACTATGTTAAATACAATTGGACTGCCTTGTGTTATCCTGTTTTATTTATGTTAATAATATTTCTCCCGATTCATTCTTTAGTTCTACGGTTAATTATTGCTATCTGTTATGCTGCTGGTTGGTATTTTTTAGCTATAAATAATAATGAGAGAATGATGATTAAAGGTTTATTTAGTTGATAGTTGTTGTATCATGTTCGCATTACCCAGATGATGAAAGGATTTATCATAAGGAAATAAAGAGTCTTTCAGAAAAAAAGTTCAAGATAAACTACTTTACCCTTTCAGACTCTGAGGTGCTTTTATCCGATAAATATATAAATCATACAAATTATAGTAGATCAAAATATTCTATTAATAAGTATATCAAATTGATTGAACTAAAACTTAGTAAAATGCGGACCAAAGTAATTCATATTCATGAACCCGAGTTACTCCCACTTGCAATAAATGTAAAAAAAATATCTGGTGCAAAAATTATTTATGACGTTCATGAAGATTATCCTTCTATGATTTATACTTTTTCAAGATGGAATAAATATATAAAGTATTTAAAAGCAAAGTATTGGGTTTTGAAAGAGAGATTGTTTCTATCGTATGTGGATGAGATAATTATTGCTAGCCCGACTATAATTAATTCTGGTTTTAAAGCTCAAGGTTTTAATCCAATTTTATTAGAAAACTTTCCATTAAATAAGTTTTTAGATGGCATTGATATTAATACTAAGCGAAAAAATTCACTTATTTATCACGGTAATTTTGGTCCAGAGAGGGGCATAATTGAACTAATTAAAGCTATGTCTAGTGTTATCAAAAGTATCCCAGATATTTCTTTGTCTTTATTCGGCGGATTTAGAACCAATGAGTATAAATATGAAGTAAATAATACAATAGATTCCTTAGGGCTTAGGAGTTATATAAATCTAGAAGATCATATATTACACAGAGATATTTGGGAACAACTTGGAAAAAATATGATAGGTATAATCCCATTTAATGATAATCCACTTACACGAATTAACACCCCAACAAAGCTTTTTGAGTTTATGGCAGCTGGATGTCAATTGGTTATGCCTGATCTTCCCCCAATAAAAAGATTCGATATTAAAGGGGCTAAATATTTTAAAGCAGGAGATATTAATGGCTTAGCAAATGCAATAACAGATGCGATTAATAATATCAATAAAGAGGATATAAAATATAATCAAGAAAAAATTAATTCTGTTTATAACTGGGAGGCTAATCGTTATAAACTAATAAAATTGTATGATAGGGTATTATCATAAAAATACTATATATATCTCCAGAAAATACCGTTGGAACAATGAGTTTATGGAAAAAAGCTCATGAAATGAATGGGAATGAATGTGACTTTATTACCCTTTATCATAACCCGAATCAATCTGATGCAGGAATATGTTTAAATCTTCCTCTAATATCCACGGATGCATGGTATCTAAAATACAGACACCAGTATTACAAATATTATAGAGGAGAGCTAGGGGATTATCAAGAGAAGGAAGGATTCCCTCCAACTTGGGAGCCAAATTCATTATTTGAAAAATTATTTTTTATTACAAGAGATTGGATTTGGTATTACTATATTGATCCAGCTATAAATAAATACAATCTATTAGACTACGATATCTACCATTTTGAATGGGGTCTGGATTTATATAGAGACTGTAGGTTTGCTAAGAAATTATCAATAAAAGGGAAGCCAATTATATGTACTTATCACGGGCAGGATATGAGAACTCGGGGGGTAATTAAAGATATGGATAAGATTAGCAATCTAAATTTAACCAGTGAGTTAGATCTTATAAATAAACATCCAAATATTAATTATTTGTTTTTGCCTTTTGAGACTGAAAATTTTAAAGTAGAAAAAAAGATCTCATCGCCCTTAAGAATATGTCACAGCCCTACAAATAGATATTATAAAGGGAGCGATGATATTATTGAAATTTGTAATGATCTTGATAAAAATGGTCAAATAGAATTTGTATTAATTGAGGGTAAAACTCACAATGAAGTACTTGATATAAAAAAATCATGTGATATTTATATAGATCAAATCCATAATCGTGGTGGCTGGGGATATGGAATGAACTCAGTTGAGTCTTTGTCGATGGGCCTAGTTTGTTTAACAGAGTTAGTAGAAGAATACCAAAATTTTATTCCTGATCATCCTTTTATTATGATCAAGAAAGAAAGTCTAAAAAAAACGATATTAGAATTAATACAAAACAAAGAATTTTTGATTAATAAAAAAATTGAAAGTAGAGAGTGGGTAAAAAAATATCATGGTATTTCAAGCGTAGCCAAGTCTCTATATTCGTATTATAAAGAAAAGTCATGGATAAAATAGTATCGATTGATATTATTATTTCTTGTTACAATGTAGAACAAACTATTGAAAAATGCATAATGAACTTATGCTCTCAATCTTATCCAAAAAATAAATATCATTGTTATTTTGTTAATGATGCTTCTACAGATAAAACAGGAGAAATACTGGATAATTTTCGTGGAGAAAAAAATATAACAATTATTCACCATGAGAAAAATAAAGGTTTATCTGCAGTGCGAAATAATGGAATTATTCAAGGCAACTCAGAATTGATTGCTTTATTAGATGGTGATATGACGGTTGAAAATAATTGGATAGAATCCTTTTTACCTTATTTTAGTAAAAACACAATTGCAGTTATGGGTGATAATATTCCTCCTTCAAACGTGGAATTAAATCCAATAGAAAAATATTATTTTGGTAAAAATAGAGGCGCTCGTCAGTTTAATGATGGTGATAAGATATCATTCCAATATATGCTTTATGGGAATGCTATGATAAGAAGGCCTAGTTTGATTGAATGTGGAATGTTCGATGAAAATATTATAAAGTATGGTGGTGAGGATACGGATTTATCAGCAAAAATTTGGGATAAGTTTCCAAACTCTTTTATTTTTTCAAAAAATTCGACTGCGGTACATTTTCATAGGCGTACACTTAAAGGATTTTGTTTATCAATGAATATATATGGAAAATATAATTTTCCTATTTTGATGAAAAGATATCCTCATCATGAAAAAGAACTTGGCGCCGATTGGGTATATTCAATAAAAGGGTATTTATCATTCAATCCAATATTGTACGTGATTATCAAATCAATTTATTCTGTTATTCCATTACAAATATTTATTAGATATATGGTGATTTATTCTGTCGTAACTGGAGCACGCGGTTCTAAATAATATCAATTAACTAAATAAATAAATATAAATATTGTAAATGCCCTGAATATTTGTAAATTCCCTCCAAGTAAAGGGATTGACCCTGGTAGGAACTACATACCAATGGACAATCAATTAATAAAAGGATAGAATTGGTTTCTATTCTTAATTTGAAAACCAAACCAAGGAGGTATTGGCATGGCTGATGTAAATGCAACCGTACAAAATGCTGCAGCTGGAATTGTTGGCGTAATAAAAGCACTGATTGTGTTATTTGTTTTCGTTAACATCATTTATTCCACAGGATTTGACCCAATAGGTGGAATCGTAGACCTAGTAAATACATTTCTAGATGGCGGGTTCGCAGGTCTGCTTGCTTTGCTAGTCTTTCTCTCGTTTCTAGGATAAACAATCAAATAGGGCCAATAAGGAGTTTCTTGTTTGAAACTCCTATGTACGCCTTTTGACAGGAGGAAAATATGCTCAAAGGTGGATTTGAAACCCTCAACGAGTGGCTTGGAATCGCAACTGATTTGCTCAAGTCTCTAGTCGTTATTGGAATCGTTGTCGGTATCCTGTTTGATGACTTTTTCGGTGTAATCGAAGGCCTAGGACGAGTGATGGCGCAGTTTGGCGACGCAGGACTGGCAGGACTCTTAGCACTAATGATACTCGTGATGTGGTACGAAAAAAAGTAAACTGGCATTGATGCCAAAAAGTTGCGCCTCAATAATTATTGAGGCGCAATTGCTTTTAAATATATAATATTATTTTTTTCATTTATAATAACTAGAATCTTTCTAGCTTGATTCTAAGATATTATTCAAAAATCAGTTCTAATTATTATTAGTTCTTATACTGATGATATTCTCCGACATTATAATAAATTATATTAATTATAGATAACAAACAATTTGATAAGCATCGACTTAACATGACTATATCGAGATTAATATATATATTAATACTTTTTTCAGCTATTGTATTTGCAGATATAAAAGTAATAAATAAATCAACTTCTAAAAATTTCATAATTAAAACATTAAAGGGTGAAAAAAAGATATATATCTCTACACGGGATCTTGTATCTGCATTATCATCTCGGCTATATGAAAATCAGGATCGAAAAAAATTAGTTTTATATATTTCTGGGAAAAGAATTAAAATAACTGCTGGCACTAGTTTTTTGGTTATCGATGATGTGCCTTATCAAATGGTAGATATAGTTCAAGAATACAATGGTGATTTTTATCTACCCGCAGAAAATTTCTTTGAAATTTTAAGAAAAACTGCCGTCCCTGGATTATCTTTTGATAATAGGAAAGAGCTTCTCAATATTGATATTGTAAGCTATAGTGTTAAGTCATTAAAAATAGAACAAAAATCTAATGGTACTATTGTTCGTATAAATACTCAAAATTCTTTTTCTGATCGTGATATTAGTTCCTTTATAAATAAACATGGCTGGTTTTATATAACTATTGTTGGCGGAATAGTAGACACTTCTGTTTTAAATAAAACAATAACTAGGGGAATAATACATAGAATTGAGTCCGATCAGATAAACGAAACTGCCCAAATAGCGTTAAAGCTCAGGTCAAATGTAATAAGCCACGAGTGGTATCAAAATCATGATCCCAATGAAATTGTTATCACACTAAGAACCGCTCTAGATAACAACGTAAATCGTATAAAAAAAGTTAAAGATCGTTGGAAATTAGATACAATTGTGCTTGATGCTGGCCATGGTGGTAAAGATCCGGGTACAAGCGGTAAGTATGGTACAAAAGAAAAAGACATTGTATTAGATATAACAAAAAGAGTGGGGAGGCTATTAGAAAAAAACACAGGTATAAAGGTTATATACACTAGAACTGAAGATATATTCGTCCCCCTATGGAAAAGATCAAAAATTGCCAATGAGGCTGGAGGAAAAGTATTTGTCAGTATTCATATTAACTCAAATCCGAATAGAAAAGTGAGAGGATTTGAAACTTATTTACATCCAGCTGATAAGAGCGATATAGCATCAGAGGTGGCCTTAAGAGAGAATAAAGTTATAGAATTAGAAGAAACAAAAGTAAACTATGAAAAACTATCCATGGAGAGAAAAATTACTGCAGAAATGATGGGAAGTATGTTTTTAAAAGAAAGCGAAGCATTAGCAGCTATAATTCAGGAAGAATTAGATAAAAAACTAAGTACTCCTAATAGAGGTGTAAAGCAGGCAGGATTCTACGTTCTTTCTGGTGCTAGTATGCCATGTGTCCTAATTGAAGGCGGTTTTGTTTCAAATCCTAATGAAGAAAAGAATATGAAATCACCAGCACATAGAAAAAAGATCGCGGATGGAATATATAAAGCAATTATTAAGTTCAAATCTTCAAGAGAAAAAATATTAGCTGAGGAATAAAATTGGATAATAGACCTATAGGAGTTTTTGATTCTGGACTCGGCGGGTTAACTGTTGTTAAAGAATTAAAAAAAACACTTCCCAGAGAATCTATTGTCTATTTTGGTGATACTGCCCGATTGCCCTATGGGGTGAAGAGTAAAGATTTGGTGCAGCAATACTCTATACAAATAACAAAGTTTTTAATTCAGAATGATGCTAAAATAATTATTATTGCATGTAATACTGCAACAGCTATGGCGTTGAGTACATTAAAGAATAAATTTAGCGATATTCCAATAATTGGTGTAATTGAACCTGGCGTTAAACAAGCGATTTTAAAAACAAATAATAAGAATATTGGCGTTATAGGAACAATCGCAACAATTAGTTCTGATGCCTATAAAAAATCTATCAAAAGAATAGATTCAGATATCAATGTTATATCCAAAGCTTGTCCCCTCTTTGTGCCTTTTGTTGAAGAGGGATTGATTATTGGCACTGCAATTAGTGAAATAACTGCATACTATTTATCTATATTTAAAAACAATGTAGACACATTAATTCTTGGTTGTACCCACTATCCTTTATTAAAAAATATAATATCTAAGGAAACAAAACATATTACACTTGTTGATTCTGCCTCCGCTGTCGCAAAAAATGCCTACAAAAGTTTAAAAGAAAATAGTTTATTGAATATGGATGATAAACCAGGAGTTTTACAATGTTATGTTACTGATTTGCCAATGCGATTTGAGGAATTAGGCAATATATTCCTTGGTTCAGAGATAAATAATATGCATTTGGTAAATGACCTATAATATTGATTTAGTCTTAAAAGAATTATTCGGGCTACAACGTTTAGGGATTAAGGTCGGTTTAGAACATACAGAAGAATTATTAGATAATATTGGTAATCCTCATTCGTACCTAAAATTTATACATATTGCTGGTACAAATGGCAAAGGAAGCACATGTGCAATTCTTAACAAGATTTTAATTGAACATGGAATGATTGTGGGGCTATATACCTCACCTCACCTGGTTCGGTTTAATGAAAGAATCCAGGTAAATAATGAAAAAATTTCTGATGCGGATATTGCTCTGTTTATGAATCACTATATTAACCAAATAAAAAATATACAAACTACTTTTTTTGAAACCACTACGGCTATGGCTTTTGATTATTTTAATAATAAATCTGTTGATATTGCAATTATTGAGACGGGTCTTGGTGGCAGGCTAGATTCAACCAATGTTATTTCCCCAACAATATGTGGAATATCATCAGTATCTCTTGACCACATGGATATTTTAGGCGATACAATTCAGAAGATAGCCGCAGAAAAAGCTGGTATTATCAAGGATAATATTCCTATCGTAACCTTTGATCAAAATAAATTTGTAATAGACATAATTAAAAAAACAGCAGCAAAAAAAAATGCTGCGTTAACTGTTATAAAAAATAGTGATATAAAATTACTTTCAATTGATAATCAAGGTACTTCATTCAAATATAAAAATTATACGATTAACTTACCCTTAAGAGGTAAACACCAAATTTTAAACTGTGTTTTAGCCATTAATATTGCAGAAAGTATTATAAATAATATTTATCCAGATAAAGTAAATAAAGCAATTCTAAATACATCATGGTTAGGAAGAATCGAAAAATTGACTAAAAGTGATATTTATTTTGATGTGGCACATAATTATGATGGTCTCAAGGCAATGATAAATACGATTAAGAGTAATCATCCCCAAAAAAAATTATTTGGTTTGTTTTGTATTAAGGGAGATAAGAATATGAATTCTATCAGTGATTTAATAAGAGAAAGTTTTCATCAAATTATTATTTGTCAGGATAAAAATAAATACTTACTAAGTGTAAATAGATTGTCAAAGATATTAGATAAAAAAAGCATTAATCATTTATCGGTTAGTTCCGTAAAAGAAGGAGTAAACATAATAAAGAATATTAACGTGAAAGAGTATGTGGGGTTAATATTTGGTAGCCATTATATTGCTAGAGAGGTTTATAATGAATTTGGAAAAGACTTTGACACAACACACAATTAAATGTAAGTTATATTATCTATCGAAATCCCCGGTAGAGTTTTAATATATTATTTTTTAAATGAAGTATTAGGGAATTATTTATGGATCTAAGTGAACTACAAGCCTTACGTATTCAGGAATTATCTGAATTGGCTAAATCATTAAACATTGCTGATAATATATCAGGGCTTAATAAACAGGAGTTAACTGTAAAAATATTAGAAGCTCAAGCAAAAAAAGATGGCTCTGTTTTTGCTAAAGGTGTATTAGAAGTAATGCATGATGGCTATGGATTTTTGAGGTCTCCAGACTTTAATTATTTGCCAGGGCCTGATGATATATATGTAAGCCCATCTCAGATAAAACGATTCAGATTAAAAACTGGGCACAAAGTATCAGGACAGATTCGACCACCAAAATCCAAAGAAAGATTTTATGCATTGCTTAAAGTTGAATTAGTCAATGATCAGCCAATTGAAAAATTGAAAGATTGTATACTATTTGAAAATTTCACTCCTTTATATCCGGAAAAAAGATTTGTTCTTGAAACAGATGAAAAAAATATCTCAATGAGAATTATGGATTTAGTTTCTCCAATAGGGATGGGTCAAAGAGCATTAATCGTTGCGCAGCCAAAAACTGGGAAGACGGTTCTTTTACAAAAAATTGCTAATGCAATCAGTAAAAATCATCCTGACACTAAACGTATTGTTTTACTCATTGATGAAAGGCCAGAAGAAGTTACAGATATGAAACGAAATGTGGATGCTGAGGTGGTTAGTTCCACATTTGATGAGCCACCTGAGCGACATGTATCTGTCTCAGATATGGTACTCCAAAAAGCTAAGCGTATGGTTGAGTTCGGAGAAGATGTTGTTATTCTTCTTGATAGTATTACAAGACTAGGTAGAGCACATAATGCTGTAATTCCTCATAGTGGAAAAATTCTTTCTGGTGGAGTCGATTTTAATGCTTTAAAAAAACCGAAACAGTTTTTAGGAGCTGCTAGAAACACTGAAGAAGGTGGCAGTCTGACAATTATTGCTACTGCGCTTGTTGACACTGGCAGTAGGGCAGATGAAGTGATTTTTGAAGAATTCAAAGGGACCGGCAATATGGAACTTGCTCTAGATAGACATTTAAGTGATCGTAGGATTTTTCCTGCTTTTGATATTATTAAATCAGGCACAAGAAAAGAAGAGCTACTGTTGAGCCGTAAAGAATTAGGCAGAATGTGGATTTTACGAAAGTTAGTGAACGATATGAAGGTTGATGAGGCTATTAGATTTTTAATTGATAGAATAAAACGAACAAAATCAAATAATGAATTCTTAGATACAATGAGCCAATAATGACTAATGATATCTTTAGATTATTAAAAAATGGAATCCCATCTTTCTGAATCTGTTTTAATTCGTCTTACCGGAGACAAACCTGTACGAAAAACACCATACCAAGTAAAAGGTGTTTTTATAAAACAATTTTCTGATGAAAAAATAGTGCCTTTTTTAAATGGTAAACTTAGAAATAAGTATTTATATCCACGAGTACAAGTAAAAATATTAAATGAACAAATTTATATTATTGGTATCAAAGAGGGTGTCAAACCAGTTCTGTCACTTATAGATAATATTAGATTATTTAATTTTGGTAACATTACTATCAATATAGAAAAATATGATATTGAAGAAAATAAAGATCAGTTTATTACCACTGAAAAATTATTAAGATATAAATTTATTACGCCATGGATTGCATTAAATAAAAGCACTGGTGGTAAATATAGATTTTTAGCAGATCAGGAAAAGCCACCTTTTTTAAATCAATTACTCGGGAAAAATTTATTATTTATTGCAAAAGAGTTGGGTTTCGAAATCAAAAATAAAATATTCACAAAGGTTAGTATAGATAATCTAATACCTGAAAAAATAGATGAAAATGGATGGAGCGCCTTCACTGGTGAATTTAAAACTAATTTTCTTCTGCCTAGCTATATAGGGCTTGGAAATGGAATTACTAGAGGATTTGGGACTCTTTTTAGTTTGAACAATCCTAGTTGCTTAATACCTGAAATCTCAAAAGAAAAAACTGAGGAGTATATAGAAGAGGCAATAAATGAAGAAGATGAGGACATTACATTTGTTACAATGAAAGATGTACCGGTTATTAGTAAAAGAAAAAAACAGAAAAAACGACAAGCTCATCATAAAAAAATAAAAAAAAATAAAAACTATAGACTGACAAAAAACAGACATAGTATAGAAAAACATAATTCTAATAATAACAAAACTATAGATACAGATGATGATTCTAGATTTAATTCAGAAGAATATCATCAAAAACAACATGATTTATGAGCTTAGCAAATAGAGTAAAAAATATTAAGCCATCATTTACTTTACAAATGGCCACTAAAGCTGCGGAAATGCGTTCAAAAGGTATTGACGTAATTAATTTTTCTGTTGGAGAGCCAGATTTTAATACTCCAAAGCATATTCGAGATTCGGCGAAAGATGCATTAGATCGGGGATACACAAAATATACAGCAGGCCCTGGTATGATAGAGTTTAGAGAGGCGATATGTACTAAGCTGGAAAGAGAGAATGGAATATACTATAAGCCATCTGATATACTTGTATCTAATGGTGAAAAACAAAGTTTATTTACAGCTTGTCAAGCTCTTTTTAATCCAGGAGATAGTGTTATAATTTTTTCTCCATATTGGGTATCATTTCCAGAGTTTGTAAAAATGGCAGATGCTAAGCCCATTTTGGTTGACACATTGCCGGATAATAATTTTGAGCCTGACTTTTCTGATCTAAAATCAAAGATAAGTTCAAAAATAAAAGGAGTAATTATAAATTCCCCCTCAAACCCGACTGGAGGAGTTTGGAGTAAGGACTCTATAGTAAATCTGTTAAAATTAGCAAAAGAACAACAATGGGTAGTTATTTCAGATGAATGTTATGAAAGATTAATCTATGATGGTGATTTTATGAGTGCTGAAAAATTAAATCAATTACATAATATAGGAGCAACAGTAGTTACATGTATGAGTTTATCAAAGACATATGCAATGACAGGATGGCGGATTGGTTATGCTGCTGGTCCAAATACAATAATAAAGGCAATGTCAAAAATACAAGGTCAGGCCACATCATGTGCTAACTCGGTAGGACAAAAAGCAGGAATAACTGCATTACTTGGTGATCAATCGTGTGTGGAAGAGATGAAAAATGCGTTTCTTAAAAGACGTGATTTGATGGTTGAATTGCTAAATGATACACCAGGCATAAAGTGCGCTAAGCCAAGCGGTGCCTTTTATGCTTTTCCAGATTTTAGTGCATACTTAAATCGTAAGGGGAACAATAAATTATTAAAGGACACATTTGATATTTCAGAGTATATTCTCGACTCTGTTCAGGTCGTTACTGTCCCGGGAGATGGCTTTGGTGCATCAGGGCATATAAGATTTTCATATGCGACAAATAGAGAAATAATTAAAGAGGGTATTGATCGTGTTAGAAAATCCCTCCATATGATTGAGGAGTAGAAAATGAAAAAAGATATTCATCCAGAAAATTATAGACTGGTCGTGTTTAAAGACACATCCTGTGACTATTCATTTTTAACAAAATCTACAGTGGATACTAAAGATACTGTTGTTTGGGATGATGGGAACGAATACCCTTTATACAATATAGAAATTTCGAATAAGTCACATCCATTTTTCACTGGTCAACAAAATCTAGTTGATACTGCAGGAAGAATAGAAAAATTTCAAAAGAAATACAGCAGAAAATAGTTTATTAATATCATGTTATAGCTCTATCAATTATCAATTATTGATTGAGCTATTTTTTATAATGAAGCGACTATTATTAATTTTATCCATGAAGCCAAACATATTGGTAGGCGGGCAAGCTGTAATAGAAGGTGTAATGATGAGGGTCCCAGGTGCCTACTCCACTGCTGTTCGCTGTCCTAATGGAGATATAAAGATTAAACGAAAAGAATTTTTTTCTATAACTGAACGCTCTATTTTATGGTCTAAACCAATATTTAGAGGTATTGCATCACTCTATGAGGCGATGAAAATGGGAATGTCAACGCTCCAATGGTCTGCAGATATTAGTTATCCAGAGGAGAGTAGCGAAGGAATAATATCTAAAATTATGGATTTTATGACTACTATATTTTCTATTACACTCGCTATATCTTTGTTTATGGTGCTACCAATGTGGCTTACAACAAAATTATTATCTATTGAAAAAGAAGCATTATGGTTCAATCTTTTTTCTGGAGTATTTAGAATAATATTTTTTGTGGTTTACCTATTTTTAATCTCAAAGATTAAAGATATTGCCAGGCTATTTCAGTATCATGGCGCTGAACACAAAGTAGTATATAATTTTGAATCTGGTAATGATTTATCAGTAGCAGATGCACAATCATTCCCGACACAACATCCGAGATGTGGTACTAGTTTTATGTTTATTGTTTTATTATCAGCTATATTCGTTTTTGCGATTGTTGATACTATTATTATTTATTATTTAGGGACTATATCTTTGTCTACAAGGCTATTATTTCATTTACCATTAATTCCTCTAGTATCAGGAATCGGTTATGAATTAATAAAAATTACATCTAAAAATGATCGTTTAATTTTTCGCATACTTAAAGCTCCAGGGATATTGTTACAAAATATTACTACTAAACAACCTGATGATAAAATGATTGAGGTTTCAATCGCAGCCTTAAAAGATGCTTTTGGAGACGAATACGATAATTTTGTAGGTAAAAAATACAGAGCTGAAGCAATTGGATGAAAGACAAGCTAGAATCTATAATTGATAGATACAACACTATTGAAAAGCTAATGGCAGATCAAGAAGTCTTATCAAACCCGGAAAAGTTAAAAGAAATTGCTAAAGAGTATAAGCAGCTTGAGCCTATTGTAATTACTGGTAAAGAGTATATTAAAGTATTAGGCGAAATAGTTGATAGCGAGTTAATTATTGAGGAGGATGAACCAGAGCTAAAGGAATTAGCAGTAGAAGACCTGGCACTAAATAAACAAAGAAAAATAAAGCTTGAAAACGAATTAAAGATAAAATTATTGCCGAAAGATCCTTTAGATAATAAAAATATCATATTGGAGATTCGAGCAGGAACAGGCGGAGATGAGGCAGCTCTATTTGCGGCAGATTTGTTTCGTTTATATTCTCATTTTTCTGAAAAATATAATTGGCAGAAAGAATTAATCGCCTCTAATGAAATTGGTATAGGTGGGTTTAAAGAGGTTATTATTGCATTAAAAGGTGTTGGCGCATATGGAATGTTAAAATATGAAAGTGGTGTACATCGTGTACAACGCGTACCCGAAACAGAAACTGGCGGACGAGTACATACCTCTGCTGCGACGGTAGCAGTACTGCCAGAGGCTGAAGAGGTAGATGTGGAGATCCATGATACTGACTTGAAGATTGACACGTATAGAGCTAGTGGAGCTGGTGGACAGCATGTAAACAAAACAGAATCGGCTATACGTATTACACATATTCCATCAGGCCTTGTGGTTACTTGTCAGGATGAGTCTTCACAGCATAAAAATAGAGCAGCAGCGTTAAAAGTACTTAGATCAAGGCTTCTAGCAGATCAAAAAGAAAAAGCTGCCGCAGAGCGGGCAGCTGAAAGGAAGAGTCTTGTTTCCACAGGAGATCGATCAGCAAAAATCAGAACATATAATTTCCCTCAAGGAAGGGTTACAGATCACCGTATTAATTTTACTTCATACAGATTATCAGAAATAATGAATGGTGATATCGAAGAAATTATAGAAAGATTAAAAATCGCAGAGCAGCAGGAGATATTATCTTCTGAGATCACTTGATATATAAAGGGTATACTACTAGCCAGGGTAATAAAACCATATAATTTTGCACCCTCAAAACTCAAAAACAGAAAAAATCTGGCGGTTAATTGATATTATTAACTGGGGTGAAAAATATTTTAAAGAGAAATCTTTTGATAATCCTAGAATTGAAATTGAGACACTTTTACAACATATAATAGGTTGCAAAAAAATTGATCTATATCTTCAATTTGAAAATACAGTCACACCTGAAAATTTAATTATTTTAAGAGGCCTGATTAAAAGAAGGGTTAATCGTGAGCCGACACAATACATTATTAGTTCATCTGAGTTTTATGGCAGAAAATTTTTTGTAAATGAGGATGTTCTTATACCAAGACCGGAAACGGAAAAACTAATTGATGTGTCTATTGATATTCTTTCAAAAAAGGAAAATCCGATAATACTTGATGTGGGTACTGGCTCTGGTTGTATCGGGGTAACTATTGCACTTGAGATCCCTTTTTCCAGTGTTATCGCGATAGATATTTCTAATAGTGCATTATCTATAGCGAAAAAAAATGCGGACACGTATGGTCTTAAAAATATTCAGTTTATAAATCTAGATATCCTAAGCCAGGATATAAATCATACTGCAGACATGTTAATATCTAACCCGCCCTATATATCACAAGAAGAAATCCCAGATTTAATGATTGATGTAAAAAATTTTGAGCCAATGGTGGCACTGACAGATAATAGTGATGGCCTAGAATTCTATAGAAAATTTTCAAATATTATTCCCCAGGTTGTAAAAAAAAATGGGGTAACTATATTGGAAGTTGGAAGAGGGACTCACCCAGAGAGGGTCAAAGAAATTTTTAGTAAAGCTGGATATGATAACATAGAATCTGTGCGAGATTTAAATAAAGATACTAGAGTATTAGTAATTAATAATTCATGAAAAAATTATTTGTATATATTGCGACTATTAGGCCCTTAAATGTGATTCTAGGGGGTTTGACCATTGTAATCTCTTCCTTTATCGTAAAATATAATGGTCCAACAAGTTTTGTTATCTTTGCTGTTTTAGTCGTTATGTTTTATACAGCAGGGGCAAACACTCTTAATGATTACTTTGATTACAAAATAGATAAAATTAATCGTCCAGATAGAGCTATCAGTTCAGGTTTGGTTTTAAGAAGCCATGCTCTCATATTTTCACTTTTTGCATTTATTATAGGGACCCTATTCGCACTACAACTAAATAAAAATTCACAATTAGTGTCTATTGGTATTTCGCTACCACTAATCATTGGCTATAATGCAAAACTTAAAAAATTTCCTCTAATAGGCAATATTGTGGTTGCTCTAATATTATCACTCTCTTTTATATATGCTGGTTTTGTCTTTGACAATATTAAGCCATTAATAATCCCCGCTGTATTGGCCTTTGGTTTAACTTTAATTAGAGAAATTGTTAAGGATATGGCTGATGTGGTGGGAGACAAATCTGTTGGCTTAGAAACTTTTCCAATAACCTATGGCGAAAACAAAACGATTGTTTTATGTACAGTGTTATCTGCATTATTAGGGATCGGGTCTTTTGTTCCTTTTATAACAGGTTATTACAATATTTTTTATGGTATTTTATTAATCTTGACCGTTGAGATTCCATTGGCAGTGGTAGTAATTTTGCTCTTAAATAAACCAAATATAGCAACAGCAAAGAGAAGCACTAAATTATTAAAATTTTGTACTCTTGGTGGTTTGTTTTCCATTTACATAGGAACAATATAATGACTTCTGAATTTGTACATCTGCATAATCACTCTGATTATAGTTTGCTCGATGGTGCGCAAAGAGTAAACCAGTTAGTCAACACCATCGATGATCTGAGTATGGATAGTCTTGCTCTTACGGAGCATGGGAATATGTTCAGTGTTGTACCTTTTTATAAGCAGGCAAAAACCGCAGGGATTAAACCAATTATTGGTTGTGAGACATATGTAGCTGTTGGTAGTAGGCATGATAAAAAACCCGTATCTGGAGGAGGTTGGGGGAACAATCATTTAATTCTTTTGGTTCAAAATCAGTCTGGCTATCAAAATCTAATGAAGCTTGTTACTGCAGGATATCTAGAGGGGTTTTATTATAGACCAAGAATTGATATGGATTTATTAGAACAATATAGTGAAGGACTTATTTGTTTATCTGGTTGCCTAAAAGGTGAAATACCAGAAAAAATGCTAAATGGTGATTATGAAGGAGCAAAAAATGCTGCCCTAAAGTTTTCTGAAATTTTTCAAGACAGGTTTTACTTAGAAGTACAAAACCATGGCATCCCTGAAGAAGAAGTTAATATTGAGAATATGAAAAAACTTTCAAAAGAGCTCTCGCTTCCTCTTGTATGTACGAATGATGCTCACTATTCAAAAAAAGAACACTCTGAGGCTCATGATATTCATATATGCCTGGGAACTGGTAAGGAAAGAGACGACCCCAATAGGCTTAAATATGCTACGCCTGAGTTTTATTTTAAAACACAAGATGAAATGTATAGTCTATTTAAAGATGTCCCAGGTGCCATAGAAAATACAAGAAAAATAGCAGAAAGTATTGATTTTGAGATAAACACAGGATCTTACCATTTACCAAATTTTCCGATTCCTGAAAATGAAAATACTGGTGACCCTGATAAATACCTTAAATCATTAGTTGCGACCGGAGTTAATAAATTATACAATGATATAACACCAGAGATAAATCAGCAAATTGATCACGAACTTGGTGTAATAAAAAACATGGGTTTTGCAGGATATTTTTTAATTACCGCAGACTTCGTTCAGTATGCAAAAAATAATGAAATACCTGTTGGTCCTGGGAGGGGTTCTGCAGCTGGGAGCTTAGTATCATATGCATTAGGCATAACAGACATAGATCCAATTAAACATAATTTATTGTTTGAAAGATTTCTCAACCCTGATCGAATTAGTATGCCAGATATTGATATTGATTTTTGCATTGAGCGTCGTGGAGAGGTCATTGATTATATAAAAAGTCAATATGGAGAGACTTCTGTATCTCAGATAATTACTTTTGGCTCAATGAAAGCTAAGCAAGTTATTCGAGACGTTGGAAGGGTAATGGGTTACACTTTTAGCGAGGTTGACCGCTTAGCAAAAGCCATCCCGGATGAATTAAACATTACTCTAGATAGTGCGATAAAAAAGAGTCCAGAGTTTAGAAAGATGTCCGAAAATGAATATAAAGAGCTTGTTGATCACTCACTTGTTTTAGAAGGAATGAACCGACATGCGTCTATACATGCTGCAGGAGTAGTAATCGCACCTGGAGAATTAACAGATTTTGTGCCTCTATATAAGTCATCTTCCGGAGATATTACTACCCAGTATGATATGAAAGGCCTAGAGGACCTAGGTTTGTTAAAAATGGATTTTCTTGGGCTGAGAAATCTCACTGTTATTAATAAAGCACTTGAGTTGATTAAGTCAAAAGGAGAGAAAGTTGAAATAGAAAAAGTTTCAATGGAAGAGCCAAGGGTCTATACATTATTCACAAATGGTTTGACCATTGGTGTATTTCAGTTTGAGTCTTCTGGTATGCGTGAATACTTAAAAAAATTAAAACCAACTGCAATTGGAGACCTAATCGCGATGAATGCTCTTTATAGACCAGGCCCTATGAATAACATTGACAATTTTATTGCCAGAAAACATGGAAAAAAGAAAATAGAATAC
>Ga0207961_1000109_pt1 | contig 23125 bp, 15 predicted proteins | sample Knorr_S7_td_250__FD_185596 | JGI IMG/M metagenome (GOLD analysis project Ga0207961, IMG submission 185596) | Marine microbial communities from Southern Atlantic Ocean transect - Knorr_S7_td_250_ad_252m_LV_B (SPAdes) (version 2) | ecosystem: Environmental > Aquatic > Marine > Oceanic | place... | reverse complement strand
CAACTTTTCCAACACCAGTGGTAACTAGTGCCCTATTTCCTGTAATCGTTTCAGTATCTATTGTAGAAGCAGATCCAGTAATGTTACCACTTTTTGCATCCAGCTGTATCTGAACATTTGAAGTGACGTTATCCAGATACCCAAGTTCTGTAGATGTTACATCTGATATGGCAGCTGTGCCATCTGTGTTAGTAATCATTACTCTACTTCCAGAGAGCATCTCAGTATCTATTGTTCTAGCAGATCCAGTAATTGTAGCTTGCTTTGCGTCAAGTTGTGTCTGGATGTTTGAAGTCGCGTTATCTAAATAACTTAATTCTGTAGTAGTTACAGGTGATACATCAACTTTACCAGATCCATTAGAAATAAGTGCTCTGTATAAAGTTAAATTATCATCAGTTATTGTTGATGCTGCTCCAGTAATAATTGCATTATCTCCTTGATCTCCTTTATCTCCCTTATCACCAGCAATACCTTGATCTCCCTTATCTCCCTTATCACCAGTATCTCCTTTTGGACCTCGTTCTCCTGGATCTCCTTTATCACCAGCATCTCCTTTATCACCCTTATCTCCTTTATCACCGGGAAGACCTTTATCCCCAACAAGACCTTGATCTCCCTTATCACCAGTATCACCAGTATCTCCTTTTGGACCTTGAATTATGCCTATATCATCCCAACTCGTGCCATTCCACACATGACCATGACCATCATCAGAACTTAAATACATATCTCCTATTTGACCTGAATAAGAGGGATCTAAATCAAGTGAAGTATTCACTGATCCTACGATTACTATTCCAACACCTCTATCTCCTTTATCTCCTTCTTCACCTTGGATTCCTTGGATTCCCTGGATTCCCTGGTCTCCCTTATCACCTTGAATTCCTTGATTTCCCTGATCTCCCTTATCACCTTTTGCACCTGCAACACCTGGGATTCCTTGTTCTCCTCTTGGACCAATAAGATATGCTATAAAATCAGCTTCAGTTCCAGAATTTCCTACTTCTTTCCACGACTGGTAAGCACTCTTACCATTAGTTCCAGGTAAACCATTAGGACCCATCGGACCCATTGGACCAATAAGATTTATAGTAGTAAAACTAGTACCATCAGTATATTTTAATGTAAAGGTTCCATTACCATTATCAACCGTTGATTCTATACCGACACCAGATCCTCCGGATGAAGATTCAGCATTTAATGCATAAAGAGCATAAGGGACACTCATAAGTTGGTTTTTTCCAACATCTACACCATCAATACTAACTTGTAGCATATGTATGCCTGAGCCCCAATCAATATCAGTAAATTTATCTGCTGTAGCTCCTTTTCCTATTATAACATTGGCTAGACCAAACTTATTGGTAATTGTAGTATGCGTCTCTCTATAAACCGCACTTCCAGTTGGAAGTTGAATTTCAAAAGCTAAACTTATCCCTTGATCAGCCCTTATATTCCCATCGGCATCACGTACAACTACTTGATAATTAAATCCTTGCTGAGAGTACCCAGAAAATGAGAATAGAATAACCAAAAGGAATAAAATATATCCTCTCATAATTAAGTGGTTTATAAAAACAGTTTAACGTTAAATATTTTGGTACAATATTAAGCTATTTTCAACTTGTATAAAAATAATCGTTAATTGGAACAATTTAAGCTATCATAATAAGATAAATCCATGGCTTGATTTTTAATAATTTTTCCATTTTCTTTTATCACAAGATTTACGAGAAGCATAGCCTCATTAAGGCTTTGCCTGGCAACAAAATAAAAAGAATCATTAATTTGAATTTTGTTAATATCATCGTACTTGGGCATTAAAATTTCTCCAAACACACTTGAATAAATACCATAACCATCTTTAGAAAAAACTTCTATAAGCTTATTCCCATTTTCTCTAATAAATGAAAACCTATTAAATTCAATAATAGTGCTACTATTTTTTATATTAATCATTGAAAAAGAGTCATTTTTCTTAGCTATTACAAGCGTATCATTCCACTCTATTATTCTATCAAATTCAAAATTTAAAATCTCATTTCCCACAGAATCAATAATTCCATAATAATCATTTTTTTTAGCTGAATAATACGTATTGCAAATAGGTGAAATAACAGAAGAATACAAAGGGCTAATAACTTGTCGTCTCTGAGCATTATAATTTCCAAACATTTGATCTTTTATAAGAATTATATTTTTCGAATCATTAACCTTTAAACCATCATAAATAGGTTCCAATATTATAGATCCAGTTGTATCTGCAATACCTTTTTTTCCCTGAAAATCTATATAAAAAAGGGTATTTGATAATATATTTTTTGGTACATACCCACTTATCTTTAGTTTTTCTCCTATAATAATTCTTTTACTTTTTCTATTATTAAGTGCAAGTATTTCAGACTGTGAAATGTTATATTTTTCTGATATTTCTGAAAAAGTATCTCCACTATTAACTACATGATAATACTCAACCTTAGGTAAGGTTCTACCCAAATTATCTAATATGTAATAATCATCACCGCTTTGCACTCTTAAATAGCTTACTCTGTTATCTTTAAATGGTGATGACATAACGAAAATCTTATCGTCATTTTTTAATTCAACCTCTTTACCATTATAAAAAACCAAATTGTTTATAATTCCCTTTCTATACCAGAATACAGAATCCGTAATAAAAAAAAGAGAATCTACAGAAGACATAACCATATCTCCACTAGACATAGAATACATATTCCACTCAGAATTTCTTTTTTCTGCAAAATGTAATGCAGAATATTTTAAATCTTCAAAAAATGTTGAAAAAGGAAATTTAAAAAGTTTACTAAAAATTTTTATTCCATATTCATTTTTAGATGTCCATCCAAAAGGATGAAAATCTATAAATTGAGAAGTTCTTGGAATAATAATATTTAACTTATCATCAAGAAGTTCTTCTTCATTTTCAGTAAATAATAATAAAAATCCTGAATCAAAATACTCATAATCAATATACAAAAAATTCAAATGATTATTAATGCTAAATCCATCATCAAAAATTTTTTCACTATTAGAAACTGCAATTAAACCATCCTTTTGAAAAAGAATAAAAGAACCTTCTTGAAACACATCATCAAAAATAAAATTATAAATCCTCTTTCCTAAGATTGAAAATAATCCATACTTCCCATCTTCCAACAAAAGGATATATTTACCATCAACAAGGTAGGCGTCTTCATAATTTTTATCAAATAATTCATATCCACTCTTATGAATAAGCTTTACCATTCCATCCGAAAAAATTTTAATTATTCCTTTACCAATATCTTCTGCTAAAGAAAAATTACCGGAATATATTTTATCAAATTTTCTATTATAAATGGTTTTAATTCCATCTTCTTCAACAACAAAAAAATCTGAATTTATAAATGAACATATCACATCTAAAGAATATTTTCTGTCCGATATTTGTAATATAGTATTGCCAAGAGAATCAACAAATCCTATCTTACTATCTTCAAAAAATCCAAGGAGAGGAATCTTGTCAATAGAAGATATAGAAGTTAAAGAATCATACAAATTACTATCGATTAAAGTTTTGTCAATAAGATCCAATTTTTTATCTACACTATGGTACCACAGATTTAAAGCAAGACCGGCATACTTACTATTAGAATAATTGGTTAAAAACTTTACATATCCTGAAGAATTATTTCCTATAGAATAATAAATAAGTATTTTTTTTTCAATGCTATCCCTATAAGGGGTTAAGGGGTTTTCAAGCAAAAACATTTCATAAGAATCAAGCTCACCATCACGCGTTTTCTCTTCAAAAAGTAATCTTTCATAATTTAACTTTGCATCTGAAACGTCAATGGCATAAGGGTACTTATCTAAAAATAATTTATAAGACTGCCATGTGTTCTGAGATTTTGCAGTTAAAAATTCAAGGGCATTCCTATTTTTTACAGCTTCTTTAAAATAAATAGAAGAAGAATATTTCATCATATACCTTTCATATTCTTCAACAGTATTTTCTTTAAGCACAAACTTAAATTCTATGTTATCAATTACGTCCTCAAGAGAATCTATGCTTGTTTTTGTAATGTCAAACTCCATCAACTCAAGATGTTGTTTTTCATCAACATTTAAAATATTTTCTTTAGAGTTAAGTATAGAAATGTGGGCAGAATCAATACTTATTCTTTCCAAAGAATTCGTTAAGTGCAAGAGTGAATACAAATAATATACTCCGGGATGATTAGGAGTTTTTTTATCCATTTTTTCTAAGACCTCTCTTAACTTTACAAGGTCATTCTTCTGATATAGTTTATAAGCTTTCTTTACATTTTGCGATGAAGCTTGAAAACTTAGTAATACAAAAAATATAAAGGTTAATAAATTTTTAAGCATTTATTTTTTCTCTCTAGATATATAAGGAACTGATTTTTGTGTTAACAAAGTATTTATTCCATCAACATTTTCAACGACCTTATCTACACCAGTTTTTATAGATACCCATCTGGCATGTAAGTCGTTATATCGAATTTTTTCTCCTCCAGTAAGAGGTGGAAAATTCTGATCTATTGTCATCATTAAATCATACAGTTGATTATCCAACTGATTTCTAAAATTGATAACATCTTGAAATGTTTTCTGTTTAGGAGAAATAAGTTTTGATTCTGTATCATTTATTAATTCAATAGTACTCTTGGACAAATCTACAATCTCATTATATATTTCATTCTCTCCAAGTCTCTCATTAAGATCTTTAAGCTGATTTCTAACACTTTGAAATTTAATGAGGCTACTATAAATATTATCGATATCAGAATCAATCTTAGATAACAGTTCATTTTTGTTATCATAATGCTCTTTAGAAATATTTTCTCTAGGATCTGCCAATATTTTAAAAGAGCTTATCTTTTCATAATCTCCATAAGTAAATTTCACTTCATAATTCCCAGGAACAACAGAGTATGATCTCATATATCCATTAGATCCTCGAGGTATCATCACCCCTTCAGGTGGTTCGTAACCTTCAACATCTAAATCCCAGTTCAAAATCTGAAATTTTCCTTCTTCTTTAATTGCTTGTTTATTTTTATTTTTTTCTTCACTTGAAAAATATCTTATAAGATTATCAGAATCATCAAAAATTTCAATTCTTAATTCAGTAGAATCATTTTCTTCAATTTTTCGAATAAAATATTTCATCTGTATAGAAAAAGAGGGGTTTTCACCTAAAGGCCCCTGCCTCCTCATTGCTGAAAATAATACCTTATGCTTATCAACTACATCAAAGAAATACACATTATTTTCTTTTAATTTAGAAGAGAATTGATGCAATGGTGTAAGGTCATCAAATATCCAGAAAGCCCTTCCTTGAGTTGCTACGATTAAATCGTTATGGTGAACTTTTAAATCTGTTATAGGAACTATTGGTAAATTATGTTGCCATTTTTTCCATGCTTTCCCTCCATCCATTGAGAGATACAAACCTCTTTCTGTACCCGCATACAAAAGTCCTTCTCTTTTAGGGTCTTCCCTCACAACTCTCACAAAACTATTTTCTTCAATACCTTCATTAAGTAATTTCCAACTTTCACCATAATTTGTAGATTTATAAATATATGGCCTAAAATCATCAAACTTATACCTATTAAATGCTAGATAAACAGTTGCAGGATTGTGGGGAGATACCTCAATAGCATTTATCATTCCTTCCTCAATATCTGGAGTTATGTTCATCCAAGATTTTCCTCCATCTCGAGTTAAATGTACAAGTCCATCATCTGCTCCTGTATAAATAACATCTTTATTATGTGATGATTCAGCAACATAATAAATGGTATGGTATATTTCTCCACCAGCTCCCTCATTAGTAATTGGACCCCCACCAACTCCCTGATGTTCCTTAACGTTCCTTGTTAAATCACTACTTATTTCCTCCCAGTTTAGTCCCCTATCACTACTTTTTAATAATTTCTGTGCTGCGTGATAAATGATATTACTATCGTGCGATGAAACCAGAATTGGCGCATTCCAATTAAATCTATATTTCTGCTCATCAGAAGGCTCTCCCAATCCATTTTCAGGATAAGCCATAATGTTTTTAACATTATCTATTTCTAAATTATATTCTTGAATAATTCCTTGATAACATCCAGCATACATAAATTGTGGATTATCAGGATCAAAGGCAACGTATGAACTCTCACATCCCCCTACACCTGCAATCCAATCTTTCCAACTAATACCATTACTAAACGTTCTACTTACTATTGCTACTGATGAATTATCTTGCTGACCTCCATATACCCAATAAGGAAATCTATTATCAGCATTTACTCTATAAAATTGAGCCGTTGGTTGATTTTTTTGTGTTGACCAAGAGAGACCTCCATCAAAAGTAATGTTAGCACCTCCATCATTTGAGTTTATCATATTTTTTGAATTAGATGGATTAATCCATAGATAATGATTATCACCATGTGGTACCTGAACAGGAGAAAATGATTTTCCCTTATCAATTGACTTCATGACAGGAGCATTTAATACATACACCACATTTTCATCTGATGGATCTGCATAAATGTGCATATAATACCATGATCTAGCTCTAAGAACTCTATCGTCATTAAGAAGTGACCATGTTTTTCCTGAATCATCAGACCTATATAAACCTCCTTCATCAGACTCGATGATTGCATACACAATCTTAGGATTTGCTCTAGAGACAGAAACACCAATTTTTCCCATAACTTTTTTAGGAAGCCCCACAGTAAGTTCAGTCCACGTCTCTCCACTATCTACTGACTTCCATATGCTGCTTCCATTTCCACCACTCCTAACATACCAAGGTAACCTCTGATGATCCCAAAAGGATGCATACAATATCCTTGGATTAGTATAATCCATTGCTAAGTCATTTGCTCCAGAATTAGCATCTACAAATAATACTTTTCTCCACGTATCTCCTCCATCTAAGGTCTTATAAATTCCTCTTTCAGATGTTGGAGCATAAGGACTTCCTTGTGCCGAAACATACATAATGTCGGGATTTGTTGGATGTATTCTTACCTGAGAAATATGCTTTGTTTTTTCAAGACCTAGATGTTTCCATGTTTCTCCATTATCAGTAGACTTATAGATACCATCACCAGACGAAGTCATTACTCCTCTAACAGGAGACTCTCCCATCCCAACAACAACTATGTTGTTATCACTCTCAGAAACTGCAACTGCTCCAACTGAGCCTGTATTAAAAAATCCATCTGAAATATTTTTCCAATTAATCCCCGCATTTTCAGTTTTCCAAACTCCTCCTCCAGTAGTTCCCATGTAATAGGTATAATAATTTCCTGTTACCCCTGTTGAAGTAGTAGACCTACCTCCTCTAAAAGGTCCAATATTTCTCCATTTTCCAAGATCATATAATAATGAATCTTCTAAATTTTTCTTTTTCTTATCTAAAGCTGGTGTCATTGCAAGAATAAATGACATAAAAACAAGTATTACTATGTTGAATCTCATAATTTTATATTTTTGTATCTTATAAATGTAACATGAAAATTTAATGTTTAAAAGACTTACTATAGCAATACTTTTAACATTATCACTTTTAGCTCTGGCCATTAAACCGCTAGATAGATCTCCATTGGAAGAGAGTTTATATTATCAAAACACAATCAAAACATTTGATTCTATAAAAAATAACATGCCTCGACACATTAATGGTGATACCATTAAAGTTGGATGGGCAAAAAAATCTCTCATACCAAAATACAAAACTCCTATGGCAGGATATGGGGCGAGAAAAGGAGCACATTTTGAAGGTATCGAAGATAGCATCTGGGTTAGTGCTGTAATCTTTGATAACGGAATTTATCGCTCAGCATACATCTCCATGGATTTATTAATTATTCCTCCTACCCTAAATACAGAAAAGTTGGTAGAAGGATTAGATTTAGAGAGTAAAAATATTTATTTCACCGCTTCCCACACACATTCAAGTATAGGAGGATATCTTGAACGATTAGCAGGAAATCTATTTGGAGGAACATTTGACGCTAAAATCTTAGAATTTATAAGAAATCAAACTCGAAATGCAATAATTGAAGCTACAAAAAATCTACATAAGGCTCGCATAGGATATGCATCCATTTACGCTGCAGATTATATAACAAACAGACTTGTTGGAGATTCATTAGGAACACATGACCCATACCTAAGAATGATAAAAATTGAAAAGGATAACGGAGAAAATGGAATTATTTTTTCATATTCTGCACACGCAACTTGCTATGGAAGAAAACAATTAAATCTCTCTACTGATTACCCTGGAAAAGTGGTAGAAAAATTAGAAAAGAATGAAAAAATTGATTTTGTAGTATATGGTGCAGGTGCTGTGGGAAGTATGAGTCCCCGTTCAAGACATAAAATAGGATCTAAAAAAGTGATGGAAATAAGTGATGGAATTTCAGAAGAACTTCTTAATGCTTTCAGATCAGTGGGAACTAAACACGAATTCAAACTTCATTCAAATACCATTGATATACAATTAAGAGAAGAATCTTACAAATTAAATTCTTACTTAATTTTGAGACCTTGGTTATTCAAATGGCTTGTGGGAAATACTAAAAAATACATTTCATACCTAAGGATAGGAGAAAATCTTCTTGTTGGTACTCCTTGTGATTTTTCAGGAGAATTAGTTAGTCCCATTGAAAATTCATTATCACCTATTGAAAACCCATTATCAAATAAAAAGTTAAATTTGATGATAAATAGCTTTAACGGATGTTACATAGGATATGTAACTGATGATAAATGGTATGACAAAAATGATATTTACACATACGAAACATATACAATGAACTGGTTTGGACCATATAATGGAAGATACATATCTGAATTAATAAAAAAAATAATAGAAATCAATGAGAATAATTAGCATCATACTTTTTTCACTAATTTTAAATTTTAATGCAACATCTAATAAAAGAGCAGACAACATCCAGTCTGACTCCTTAAGATTAAAAATTTCTCAAATGCTTATTTTTGGAATAGGCGATTTAAAAAAAGTGCTAGAATCTGATTCTATGCTAGATGCATATTCAAAAAATTATCTAGGAGGAATTATATTATTTGAAAAAAATATTAACAAAAAAAGGGGGAAACATCATCTAAAAATTTTAGTTGATGAAATTCAACGTATATCACAAATTCCATCATTTGTTGCTATTGATGAAGAGGGTGGTAAAGTAAATAGATTAAAACCTGAATATGGTTTTCATCAAACAAAATCCGCTAAATATTTAGGGCAATTGAACAATCTTGATTCAACTTATTACTACGCCAAATTAACAAGTTCATTATTAAAAGAATTAGGAATAAATGTCAATTTTGCACCTACTGTTGATCTTGCATTAAATCTTGAAAATCCCGTTATTTATAAATACGAAAGAAGCTATGGAAAAGATCCTGAAAAAGTACATTTTCATGCTCTTAATTTCATAAAAGCCCATAATGAAAATAATATTATTACCGCAATAAAACATTTTCCAGGACACGGAAGTTCTTCTACCGACACACATAAAGAAGTTACTGATGTTTCAAAATCATGGATAATTGAAGAGCTTTTTCCTTACCAAAAATTGATTGACGAAGGAGTTGTTACAGGTATTATGAGTAGCCACGTAGTTAATAGTCAACTTGATGATAGTATGCTTCCTGCAACGCTTTCCAAAAAAACTTTAACAACTATCCTTAGAGAATTTCTTTCTTATAAAGGTGTTGTTTTTTCAGATGACATGCAGATGAGTGCTATAACCAAGTACTATGGTCTTGAAAATTCTATTATTCTAGCAATAAATAGTGGCATTGATATTTTACTTTTTTCTAATAATCAAACAGCTAAAAATAAAGTATCTCCAGATCAGATAATTTCATTAATAGAAAAAAATATTGAAGATGGTAACATTTCACTGCTAAGAATTAATGAATCATTTAGAAGAATTATAAAACTTAAAAAGAAAATAAATCTTATTGATTAGGACTATATATTCTTACCGCGTCACTAAAAATTTTTTCTTTGTCTAGAGTCATTAATTTCGTTTCCTTATTAATATACTTTATCATTTGATCAGTATAATGTGGACTGTCTGGATTATTGGAATTGCCATAGGGAAGTATCGTTTCAATTTCAATGGCATCATGAGAAAATTGTATTAACATTATGTATGACTCACCAGATACTGCTCTTAATCTTCCATTTTTATACCCTACCACATCAGAAGGTGCAATCATATCATCTAATCCAGATACGGGTAAATTAACATTACCTTTAATATGTCTCTGCAGGTCTCCCAAAATAATATCAATCTTTCCAAAATGTTTTTTCAAATATTTCTCTGTCTTTTTTATGGCCTGAAGATGATATGAATCGGGAATCACTACATTTTTTTTAAGTTTATTTTCAAACATAACATCTCTAATAAATTTATAATAGACTCTCCATTGAGCAGCACCTAAATTGTTATATCCTGCCTTCTTATCCCAGTTATGAAGTATAGAAATCAATTCCTTATGTTTAGGAAATTTTTCTACTTGCAAACTAAAAAGTGAATTTAAATCATTACGATATAAAATTTTCTCAGGATATTTTTGATCATATTTTATTTTCTTAAAATCTTCATATGAAATCTTATCATAATCCTCTATAAGTTCCATAAATCGTATACTCCTATTATTTTCTTTCTCTCTAAAATTAAATGTTGAAACAAAATTTTCTTCTTTTAAATTATATTTTTTACTCGTTGAATTAAAAGGTGAGTTATTGGTATTAAAAATGTAACCACTTGGAGGATTAAGTAATTTTGGTAAGTCTTTATAAGGATGGTATGAGTTTAAAATTAAAGATGATGTGTCTCCAAGAATTAATTTTTCCCAATCAATACTACTATCTCTAACAGAAAGCCTAGCATTACTCATATAAAAAATATTATCTTCTTTATCTGCATATACTATATTGAACCTAGGAATTCCTACGAGACCTAGAGCATTTTCAAATTCCTCAAAATTAGAAGCTTTACTCATTTTAAACCACTGCTCAACAGCACTTATATTATTTAAAGAAGGTGAATAAAATGAAAAATATCCTTTCTTATTTTTTATCACTGGACCAAAGTCTGACCAAATAATTTTTCTTTTTATATTAACTTTTATTCCAAACAATACTTTTACCAATATTTTGATTTCTTTACTTTCAAACTCTTTCCAAGCACCATCAATTTTATATTCATTTTCATTCTTTGGATTAATAATAAGCTGATACACGTCATTAATATCTGGATAATTATATGTATGCGTCCAAGCTAAATTATTATTAGTTCCTATCACAGGAATTGGCAAACCAGGAAACAATCCACCAAGCATATTCCATCCTTCATTACTATTTATGTGAGCCTCATACCACGAAAATGGTCCCTCTAAAGGTTGGTGAGTATTAACATTTAAATATGTTTTTCCATCAGCAGTTTTATTACTATTAAAAGCAAAAGCATTAGATCCAATTGTACTTCCAATATTATCTACGCCATCAAGAGTTTTAATTAAATCAATATTATTACTAATTAATTGCCCTATAACATCGCCGGTATCAGAAAAAAGATGAAGCATCAAATTAAGTCCAGTTAAATAATCATGAATAGTTAAGGGAAATGAATTTTTAACTAGTACTTTTTCAGGATGCTTTTTTGCGTATGCATTTAACCCCTCTAAATATCCATATATCACATTCAATCCTTCTGGAGGAAGGTTTTGTAATTCTCTTTTTGCCACACTTCTACATCTTAATAATTCAACTACATAGTCAAGAAAGGCACCTCTTATTCCATTCAATCTGCCAAGCATTTTTTTAGCAGGCAAAAAAGTTTTTTGAATTGTTTGAAAATCATCCTCTGCATGTGCCCAGGCAAGACCATAAGCAGCTTCTTTATCAGTATTTCCATAGATATGTGGAACCCCCCATTTATCTCGAACTATAGTAATATTTGATGTGTTAACTTGACCTATAGACTGATAAGTAATACAAATAAAAAATAATAATATTTTTTTATATCGGTACATTGACATGTCTTTCAGCATGGTAAGAAGAACGAACTAATGGCCCTGATTCTACATACTTTAACCCTCTTTTTAAACCCTCTTCTCTATACATATCAAAAGTGTCAGGGTCAATAAAATTATCTACTTCCAAATGCATCTTTGTAGGTTGCAAATACTGACCAATGGTTAGAATATGAAGGCCATGTTCAACCATATCATCTATTGTTTTAAGAATTTCATCTTTTGTTTCTCCAAGCCCTACCATCAAACCAGATTTTGTTCTTTTGCCACATTCTTTTGTTAGTTTAATTTGTTCTAAACTTCTTTCATACTTAGCTTGTGGCCTCACCCTTTTATAAAGTCTCTTTACAGTTTCAATGTTATGAGATACTACTTCTTGTCCAGCATCAATCATTCTATACAAGGCATCCCAATTAGATTTAACATCTGGAATTAATGTTTCTATAGTTGTAGAAGGAGAAAGTTTTTTTGTCAACTTAACAGTTTGATACCAAATTTCAGCACCTCTATCTTTTAGTTCATCCCTATTCACAGATGTTATAACTGCATGTTTAACACCCATCTTTTTTATGGCTTTTGCAACTCTTAATGGCTCCAAAGTATCATATTCTGGGGGTTTTCCCGTTGCAACAGCACAAAAAGTACAACTTCTAGTACAAACATTTCCTAGAATCATAAAGGTAGCAGTTCCAGCACCCCAACATTCACCCATATTAGGACAGTTCCCACTCTCACATATGGTATGCAATTTATACTTGTCTACAATATTTCTTACTTTTTTATACTCCTCTCCAACAGGTAATTTTACCTTTAACCACTTTGGCTTTTTAAACCTTGACACAACTCCATTAGATTCATTCATATGAAAGTGTAATTTAAATTAAAGTACGTAAATATTAGTATTTTCTCCCGTAGAATAATGTAATAAAGGCACTAGTAAAAATAGATTTATTTTCTGCAGTAGGCATTATAATTATTTTTTTTGTAAAGGCTTCAGCTAAAAATCCTACTTCGATTGCAGTAGAAGATTTCTTAGTTCCAAATTCAAAATTTACTGCTGTTTTAAAATTTATACCCGGTCGGATTTTCATCTCTTTAAATCCTTCGGTAAAACTCGCAACACCTATTACATTATTAAAATTATGAATATCAGGATCAAAAGGTTCAATTTCCATTCTACTATTCCTATTATACTTAATATAATAAGGAATTTGCATCCCTATACTAGGTCCAATTGCAACCTGAGCATTTACCTGAATTCCTTGTTGATCTTTTTTAGAAAACAAAATCATTTCTCTACCATACTGTCCTCGAAATGAAAAAAAATAATTCTGTTTGGCCCAAATAAAAGTTCTCCCATATCCAAGAGCTGAACTATATTTATTTTCTTTAGAATGTTTTACATTAACAAGTTCTACTCCTATTGTACTATATAATTTTTCTGCAATTTTATTACTGAATTTTAATACTCCTCCTCCAATAAGTCCGCCATTAGTATTTTTATTTATTCCCCAAAGTATTTCACGTTCATAATCAAAATAGTCAAGTTCCTGAGCATTAATATGAATGCTTATAGAAGAAAAAAAAATTATTATAGACAAATACTTTTTTAACATAGAACAAAAAATTTGCATAAAAATCAATGTTACATTATTTTAATAATATTATAACGTAAAATTATATTTTTATGTGAAAAATAATATATAATTATATTTTAGTATAAATCTTAATGCATAATATTCTAAAAGAATGAATCATACAATAGAAAACAAATACATAGGAAATCTAAGAACTTCATCAAAACATCTAAAATCAGGAGATAATGTGATAACTGATGCTCCTACAGACAATAATGGAAAAGGGGAAGCATTTGCTCCTACAGATCTTGTGTCTTCAGCACTATGTAGCTGCATGAGCACAGTAATGGGAATATGTGCCAATAAAGGAAATTTTTCTATGCCAAATTCCACGGCAACAATTACAAAAATTATGGGAGTAGATCCAAGAAAAATATCCGAGATAACAATAGAATTTACATTTGAAAAATCTGAGTTAACAGATGCTCAAAAAAATAAGTTAATGTCTGTAGCTGAGAACTGCCCTGTAGCAAAAAGTTTGAATCCTGATATTAAACAAAACTTAACTTTTAAGTTTTAGACTACTTAATTTTTTTTGAAATATAATAATCGACTGAATACTTTCCTGGTCCTATAATAAACAAAGCTATAAATACAGTAAAAAACAATACTGCTTTTTCCATTTTTCCAAATGGATCACCAGCATGAGCTACAGTAATAGCAATAATAAAATTATACATTACAGGTATAGAAAAAATTCTTGTTCCAAAACCTATCAAGATAAAAAAAGCACAAAATAATTCTGCAAAAATTACTAGAGATAAAGTAAACTCACTGCTTAGAAACAAATGGCTCATAAATTTTGTGGATAAAGATTCATAATTCATCAGCTTTCCATACCCATGTGTCATAAGTGAAGCAGAGACACCAATCCTAAGAACCAATAATCCAATGGCAGTACACCAACTTGTATCAGAAAAATGTAGTAGATATTTTTTCATTTTTATTATATTTTATTAAAACTAAATTTAAGAAGATTAAATTTGTTAAAAAAATATATGGCTAAAAGTAATTATAGAATTGGACACGGTTATGATGTTCATCGATTGGAAGAAGGAGCAGACTTTTGGATTGGTGGAATCAAGCTAGAACATAGTAAAGGAGCGGTAGGTCATTCTGACGCTGACGTTGTCATTCATGTGATATGTGATGCATTATTAGGCGCCTTAAATTTAAGAGATATTGGATTTCATTTTTCTGACACAGACGAAAAATACAAAGGAATTGACAGCAAAAAATTACTAAAAAAAGTTATTGACATGATGAGAAAACAAAATTATGAGGTTAATAACATAGATGTAACAATTATGGCAGAACATCCCAAGTTAAGTCCACATATTCATGAAATGCAAAACGTACTCTCAAGGGTAATGGAAATAAAAAAAAATTTACTATCTATTAAAGCCACCACTACTGAAGGATTAGGATTTATCGGTAGAGAAGAAGGAATTGCTGCAACCTGTGTAGTTTTATTGGTTAGATCATCAAAATAAAAATTACCACTCTCTCCCATACCTTTCAATTTTTTCAATTTCCACATCATCTAAAACATTTCCATGACCATCAACTGCAGAGATACAAAAGAATCCCACTACAGGATATGAACTGTCATTTGAAACAACAAGATTGGTTGGTGAATTTGAAAGAGAGACTGCAAATAATTCACTAAATCCTCCTGGTCTATTAATTTGAATAGAAACTTTATTTAAAAAATCAAATGCTTCATAAGTTATAGAATGGATTTCGACATAAAGAGAATCTCCTTTTTCATAAGGAGATAATAAATTATTTTCATCATCCTGCTCAAATCTTGTTATTGATCGTCTAATTGGAGGAATAAATGGTATTCCATCTATGATTGCACCTTCCGAACTTGCACCAGCATCAAGGCATGTTATTATGTCTTGAGATGTAGCAAGTCTTTCTCCGTTCTTATATGCTTTGATCCAGTAAGCATCACCTACTCCCTTTTCTTCCCTAGACCAAAACTCAGCGTAATAAGATCCCGATGGAATCTGTCCCCTTACAAAGTTTACGCTATCAATTGTAGATGTCCTATTCAATGAAGAAGATGAAATAATGTTTTTTCCATCATAGGTAATAGATAAATAAAATTCAGTTCCTATGTCTCCTAAAGTTCTAAAATCATTTGTAGGTGTCCATATATAATTTCCATCTCCCATATCTTGAAAAGAAAATATGTTGCCATCTCCATCAAGGACATTAACTTCTGCACCTAAGGCAGAGATAGGTGATGCATTGTTAAGGTAACCTTGTGTCTTAGAAAGTTTAATTATTTGTTCTTCTTCCAAGTTATTTAACCATGCATCAACAACAAGAATTGGATCATTGGTAACTAAGTCAGGATATATTATATCCTCACAAGAGATTAGTAATGAAAAAATAAAAAATAATAAAATTCTATTCATCAAAATTTGAAATTATAAGTTATAGATGGAACAAAAGAACCGATAATAGATAGTCTGGTAACATCTCCAGGAACATAACTTTCCGTGACAGAATCTCTACCTTGAGAAAAATAAATTGAAAATGGATTTCTCCTGTTATAAACATTATAAATTCCTAATACTACAGAGCTATCATTTTTTCTAGCATTACCATTTCTTTTAAATTTCTTTCCATTAATCGTAACCGCAACATCAAGTCTATGGTAATTTGGAATTCTATTTTGGTGTCTAGCATTTAGAGCATTATAGGGAATTACAAATCCTTGAACAACATACTTTGAAGTTGGAAACGTTACTGGAGTACCAGTTAAAAAAGTAAAATTTCCAGATAATGATATCCTTTCATTAAACTCATAGCTTGAGGTAACTTTAAAATTATGGGTTTGATCATAGCGTGTTGGATACCAATCAAATCGATTAATTCCATCAATTTTAAGTTCTGATCTTCCTATACTATAACTCACCCATCCATTAAGTTTTCCAGAATTTTTTTTTATGAGTAACTCTATGCCATAGGCCCTCCCATCACCAAAAAGAAGATCTCCTTCTATATATTTATTGATAAGTAAATCAGCTCCATCTACATAATCTATCTGATTTTCAAGATCCTTATAATATAATTCTATAGAAGTCTCGTAATTATTATCATTAAAATTTTTAAATAATCCTAATACATATATGTGTCCTATTTCAGGTTTTATATTATTTGTACTTGGGGTCCATACATCCAATGAACTTGAAGCAGCAGTATTTGATATAAGGTGAATGTACTGCGTCATCTTATTATAACTCATCTTAAAAGAAAAAGCATCATTAAACTGATAGTTTAAAGACAATCTCGGTTCAATATTAGAATACGACTGAATCTTCTCTCTACCAATAATATTTGTCTCAGAAATAACTGTACTTCTCTGACCAGCAACTAATGGCTTTGAAAACTCATACTTTATCCCAGGACCATAATAGCTATACATAGAAATCCTAAGTCCATAAGAAAGAGTTAGGCTACTAATTTTTTGTTCATTACCCATATACATAGCCCCTTCAAAAGCATATTTATTTGCCAGAGTAATATCAGTAATTTCCCCATCACTAACTCCAATGGCATTAGCAGGCTCAAAACGATAACCTAAAATTTCTGCGCCCACAGAAAACTCATTATTTGTATTAATAAAATAAGTAAATTCAGGCTTAAAATTTATCGTCTCTATTTTCGAATCCCACTCAAATTTATTTCTATCGTCACTACCAAAAGCAAGTTGATAATCATAATTACTATAAATAGCGGTAAAATTTGAAAACAACCTATCATTAAAAAGGTGATTCCAACGAAAAGTTCCCGTAGAATTTCCCCAGTTAAATCCTTGCCTTGCATCAAACTTAAAAATATCTCTTCCTATATAACTTGAGATATAAAGAGTGTTTTTTTCATTAATTTCAAAATTGGTTTTTGCAGTAAGATCATAAAAATTTAATGCTGCTCCATCATCGAAAAAATCTGAATTTTTCAAGAATGGCTTTGCAAGTATATCAGCATAGGATCTTCTAAGGGCAAGAATAAAAGATGACTTATTCTTCACTATTGGAGACTCAATCGTAAATCTGCTAAAAATACTTCCAATCCCACCGGAAATTACTTTCTTTTTGTTATTTCCATCTTTCATTCTGATATCAAGAATTGAAGACAACCTGCCCCCATACCTGGAAGGAATTCCACCCTTATAAAGTTTTAAATCTTTTACAGCATCGGGATTAAAGACCGATAAAAATCCAAGAAGATGTGAAGAATTGTATACAGGGGCCTCATCAAGAAGTACAAGATTCTGACCGACAGAACCTCCCCTAACATTAAATCCTGAAGCTCCCTCTCCAACTGAACTAACTCCAGGAAGTAGTTGAATAGCCTTTATAATATCATTTTCTCCTAGAAAAGTTGGAATCTCACTAATTTTTGACATATCAAGTTTATTTGTGCTCATCTCAATACTTGATATGTTAAAATTCTCTGCTCTATCACTAATTGTAACAGTCTCAAGCTCTACATCCAGACTTAATAATTCAATATCTAATTTTTGATTTTTATCTAATTGAATCTCTTTTGTTATTGACCGATATCCTAAATATCTAAAATCTATTCTGTATAACCCTTGGTCTAAAGTAATTGAATAGAATCCATAAGGATTCGTAATTGCCCCACCTTTAATTTCATTTATAAATACCGTAGCACCAATTAGTGATTCTCCACTTTCCGAATCAGAAACATATCCATTAAGTGTGTATTTTTCCTGAGGGTAAACATAAGAGGGTAATACAAATAGAATAATTAAAATAAGAAACCTTAACAAAATATTTTTTTCGCGAATATAAATACGATAAATCAATTAACAAATTGTTTAATTTAATATATGACTAATAATAAGATTTCCATGGTCTCTAGAATTTTCAATAAACCATTTATTCGTTTTTAGACCCCCACAAATCACTCCAGCAAGGTAAACACCATCAATATTTGTCTCCATTGTCTTTGGGTTATGTGAAGGTGTTTTGTACTTATCATTTCCCATCTCTATTCCTATTTTCTCTAAAAAAGAAAAGCTCGGCTGATATCCAGTCATTGCAAGAACAAAATCATTTTCAATCACCAATTCTCCGTCAGGGGTTTTTATGTGTATTTCTTTTTCCTTAATTTTTGTAATACTTGAATTAAAATAGGATTTGATATTTCCTTCCTTAATTCTATTTTCGATGTCAGGTTTAACCCAATATTTTACCGTTTCACTTAAACTAGGTTCTCTAACAACCATAGTGACTTCCTTTGCTCCTTTTCTATAAGTTTCAAGTGCTACATCCACAGCTGAATTCGCAGCTCCAACCACCGCTATTTTCATCCCAAAATATGGATGGGGCTCGTCATAATAATGTTTGACTTTACCCAACTCTTCACCTGGCACATTCAAATTATAGGGTATATCATAGAAACCTGTAGCGATAATTATTTTGTTTGCTTGATATGTTCCCTTAGAAGTCTTAATAGTAAAATTATTTTTTTTTGTGATTTCAAAAACCTCCTCGTAAAGATTTACATCTAACTTCCAAGAAGAAACCACTCTCCTATAATATTCTAGAGCTTCCGACTTAGTTGGTTTGGTATTATGAGAGATAAATGGAACATCACCAATTTCTAATTTATCTGCAGTAGAAAAAAAAGTCATGTTTTTTGGGTAGTTATATAAAGAGTTTACCAAACAACCTTTATCAATAATAAGATAAGAGAGATTAGCTTTTTTCGCTTCTATTCCACAACATATACCAATTGGACCAGCCCCTATAATACAAACGTCAACATTCATTTTATAATTTTATAATTTTATAATTAAATACTAACGGATTTAATACTTCTACGAGATTAGCAATAAAATTTTCGTCCAATGCATAATAATTTAAAAAATTATCATACCTCTCTTGAGATGAATTATTTCCAAATAATGAACCATATAAATTGTCTATGTCTTGAACCAATTTAGCATTTGAAGATTTTTGGGCTTTTTTGTACTTCTTTTCTAACTCGATAATTGAGTTAATGGTTTTCTTACTTCTAGATTGTACATTTCCAGACATAGATTTATCAATAGATGAATACTTATCTACTAATGATTCATACGCCTCTTTAATCGTTTTAATTTCATCATCAAAATTATTTTTGTTATCAGAATAAATATTAAGTATAGTTTCTATCACATTCTTTTTTTCTTCAAATAATTGAGAAAGTTCAATCCCATATTTTGTTACTATTTTCTGACTTCTTTTTGCTAGTAACAAAACAAAATCTCTAGGTAGAACAACAGGATAATTGATTTTATACTTATCAAAAAATTTTTTAAATTCTAACCAATAAGTAATCTCTGCAGGACCTCCAATGTAACAGACATTTGGAAGAATATGTTCCTGATAGAGGCATCTTGTAATAACATTAGGACTAAATTTTTCGGGACTTTTTTCTATCTCTTTTAGAATCTCTTCTTCAGAAAAAACAATGCCCGTATTGTTAATATTATAACAATTATTGCTAAAAACTATTCTCTCCCTCATTCCCTCTTCCATATAAAAGAAATTGATTTTCCTTACATGTACCTGAGATTTCTCTTCTTTATCTTTTGAAATATTTTTGATTGAATTATTTATAATATCATCTTTGATTATAGGTGCAAAACATTTCTTTAACCTCTTAGAGTTTGCATCAACAACCACAAGCCCATAAGAACCAAATAAGGAATGCATGTATTTTCTTACTGCCTCAGAAAGACTCTTACTTTTAAGATAGGCATCTTTAAAAATCGAAATTTTTTCTGGTAATTCATCGAGTATACTCTTAATGGATGTAGGATCTATCTTTCCAACTGCTCCAGTAGGATTAATATCCCATGTATATTTCTTTCCAAACGCTTGAAAAGACTGTATCTCCTTAAAATCATGATCCTCAGATGCCATCCAGTATACAGGAACATAATGTTTATCTGGGTATGTATTGTTTAATTCTTGAGTTAGCTTTATTGTTGATACAATCTTATAGATAACATATAATGGCCCAGTAAAAATATTAAGTTGATGACCGGTAGTTACAGTATACGTATTTGAATCTTTAATTGACTTAATATTATCACTAACTTTTTTTATTTCAGAGATCCCTTTATACTGATCCGTAAGAACTTCAGACAAAAGTTCTCTCTCATCAGATGATACTTTTTTCTTTTCACTTAAAGAGTTGATTTTTTCAATAGATAGTGAATGACTATCTGACACATAATCGTTAAATTTTTTTGAAAATAAATTTGTCGCTAAAAAATCGATGTTATGTAATTCCATAATTATATTTTTCCTATTAAATCGTATTCTTTTGCTTCTGTAATAAGAATATCTGAAAAATCTCCAATTCTCAGATGAGAATTCATAGCAGGAATAATGACTTCATTATCAACCTCAGGAGAATCGAACTCAGTCCTACCATAATAATTTTTTGAATCCCGTCTATCTATCAATACTTTGAGCTTTTTTCCAATATATTTTTTGTTGTTAGCAAGAGAAATTTTTTGTTGTAAACTCATAATAATGTTCGATCTTTTTCTCTTTAAAGTTTCTGGAACATCATCAACTAAAGAATGGGAATGTGTTCCTTCCTCATGGGAATATGTAAAGATACCAAGCCTATTAAATTTATTTTTTTCAACAAATTCATACATTTCATTAAAATCTTCTTCACTCTCTCCTGGATGTCCTGCAATAAGTGTTGTTCGAATAGAAATAGAAGGATTAATTTCTCTAATGTTTTCTAACAGCCTATCAATTTTCTCTCTAGAAGTACCACGTCTCATAATTTTTAGCATTTTCGTGGATCCATGCTGAAGGGGAATATCTAGGTAATTACAAATATTATCCCTTTCTTTCATTACTTCGATAATTTCCATTGGAAATCCCGTTGGATAAGCATAATGTATTCTTATCCACTCAAGCCCCTCAACGTCTGAAAGCTTTCTTAATAGATCAGGCAACACTCTCTTACCATATATATCAATACCATAATACGTAGAATCTTGTGCTATAAGCATTATTTCTTTAACACCATTTCTTACCAAATTTTTTGCTTCCAAAATTATCTCTTCGATTGGTTTTGAGATATGTTTCCCTCGCATAAGTGGAATAGCACAAAAGGAACAAGGTCTATCACAACCCTCAGATATTTTCATATAGGCATAGTGAGATTCTGTAGTTATTATTCTTTCTCCAATAAGATCATCTCTATACTTTGCTTCAAACGTTTTTAGAAGTTCAGGTAGTTCTCTTGTTCCAAAAAAACCATCAACTTCTTCAATTTCTCTCTCTAAATCACTTTTATACCTTTCGGAGAGACATCCCGTAACGTACAGCCTTTTTATATTGCCTCCTTCTTTTTCTTTAGCATATCTTAAAATGGTGTCTATAGACTCTTGCTTTGCATTATCAATGAACCCACAAGTATTTATTATTACTACGTCAGGATTAATATCATTACTCTGGTGATACACTTCTTTATTATTACCCTTTAATTGTGTGAGTAAAACCTCAGAATCGACAAGATTCTTAGAACAACCAAGTGTTACTATATTAATTTTTTCTTTAAGCTTAGTTTTCATCAACGCAAATAATTAAACTGCAAAATTAATGAAATAAATATTGTTTATTTTTCTTATAAGATCAGATTAATTTTCATCATTTTACTCTGCAGTTACCAAATACTAATTCGAATTTCAATCGTTTTCAAGATGTTCTTCACTAAGAAATTACATATTCACTCAGATTTTATTTAAATTATTGAACCTATCAATAATTTAAATTTAATCGTATGAAACCTTTACTAACTTTTATAACTACCTTATTTATTATCATCAACATGTCTTTAGCACAGTCTCCCGCTGGGTTTAATTACCAAGCAATTGTACGTGATGCCGATGGGAATATAAGGGCCGATCAAGGGATAAGTTTGTCTTTTGAAATTCAACTTCCAACTGGAAGTGCGGTTTATAGAGAGACGCATACTGCAATTACCAATAAGTTTGGTCTAGCTAATGTTATGATAGGAAAAGGAGCTACAGCAGATAAATTTACTGATATTGATTGGGGCTCAAGCATACACATGTTAAAAGTTAGTATTGATGGTGTAGATGTTGGAACAACCCAGTTTATGAGTGTCCCTTATGCTCTTTATGCATTAAATTCGGGATCTTCATCTGGAGGATCTGGTGTCGGTATACAATCAACGGTTGATAATGGTGATGGAACCTTTACATTAAAATATACTGATGGCACTAGTTTTACTACTATAAATCTTATTGGTCCAATGGGTCCGATGGGTCCCAATGGTTTACCTGGAAC
>Ga0207961_1000107_pt1 | contig 23407 bp, 17 predicted proteins | sample Knorr_S7_td_250__FD_185596 | JGI IMG/M metagenome (GOLD analysis project Ga0207961, IMG submission 185596) | Marine microbial communities from Southern Atlantic Ocean transect - Knorr_S7_td_250_ad_252m_LV_B (SPAdes) (version 2) | ecosystem: Environmental > Aquatic > Marine > Oceanic | place... | reverse complement strand
CGGTTAAATTGGTCTAGTGATATTACTCTTATAGGAAAAAAATACAACCCTTTTTTTAACTTTTTTTTAGGTTATTTTTGACCCGTTTTTTTACCTAAAATTTCCTTATATTTGCTACATATTAGGATAGTTTGGACCACCGGTTCCTTCGGGAGTTACCCAAATAATATTTTGAGCTGGGTCTTTAATATCGCAAGTCTTACAGTGCACACAGTTTTGTGCATTTATTTGAAATATTTTTTTGCCTTCTTCTTCGATAACTTCATACACTCCTGCAGGACAATATCTTTGAGCTGGCTCATCATATAGAGGAAGATTTTGTTCTATTGGTATTGATTCATCTTTTAATATGAGATGACAGGGTTGGTCTTCAGCATGGTTTGTATTAGACAGGAAAACTGATGAGAGTTTATCAAAAGAAATAACACCATCTGGTTTTGGGTACGAAATTTTTGACATCTTATTTGCTTCTTTTAGACAAGCATGATCAGGTTCTGGTGCTCTCAATGTAAACGGTAATTTTCCTCTAAAAATGAACTGATCAATGCCTGCTAACAGAACACCTAGATAAGGTCCAAATTTATGTAGAAAAGGATTCCAGTTTCTTGCTTTATAGAGTTCACTATTTATCCATGAAGAAGTAAATCTCTCTTCGTATTCCTCAAGATCAACTTTACTACTTTGAATTGAATTAAAAATAGTTTCTGCCGCTATCATTCCTGATTTCATAGCGGTGTGTGTTCCCTTAATTCTAGGAAAATTTAGAGTTCCTGCATTATCCCCAATTAATAATCCACCTGGAAAATTCATTTTAGGTCTAGATTGAAGTCCTCCTTTAATTAAAGCTCTAGCCCCGTAGGAAACTCTTTTGCCTTCTTTTAAGTATTTACTTATTGAAGACTGATGTTTCCACTGTTGAAATTCATCATAAGGACTTAGGTGAGGGTTCTCATAATCTAAAGGAACGACATATCCTATGTAAGCCTGGTTATTCTCACCATGATAGAAGTAAGAACCTGATACAGTTCCTTTGGATGGCCATCCTAGAGTATGTATAACTAATCCTTCCTCATGCAGTTCGGGTTTTAGGTCCCAAACCTCTTTAAATCCAATACCATAGTGTTGAGGATCTTTACCCTCATCAAGCTTATATTTATTTATTATTTCCTTACCTAAATGACCTCTGCAGCCTTCTGCTAACACAGTAAATTTAGCTCTAAGTTCAACCCCTGGTTCATACCCAGGTTTTTTTTCACCTTCAGAATCTATACCCATATCTCCAGTGATAACTCCTATAACTCTGTCATTTTCATAAATTATTTCGGAAGCAGGGAACCCTGCAAAGATATCTATTTCTAAGCTTTCTGCGTATTCCGCTAACCAACGGCATAGATTTCCTAAGCTAATAATATAATTTCCATGGTTTTTAAATGTTGGAACTAACATAAGAGGAGCAGGAATGGTGAGAGATTCACTAAGTAAATATCTAACTGAATCTTGATTAACTTCAGTTTTTAATGGAGCGCCTTTTTCTTTCCAATCTGGAATGAGTTCGTTTAAGGCCTTTGGGTCTATAACATTACCAGAAAGTATATGGGCTCCAACCTCTGATCCTTTTTCTACTATGCAAATAGATATTTCAGATTGATTCTCTGTAGCCATCTGTTTCAGTTTAATGGCAGCAGAAAGCCCAGAAGGACCAGCACCCACAATAATCACATCATATTCCATAGATTCTCTTTGTATTTCTTCCATAAGTATCTTTTATTTGTAAGCTAGTTTAAGCAGATATAGAATAGCGCCTCTATTTTTATACCATTATAAAGGATTTGCATATATGAAGGTTCTAGTTCCAATAAAACGAGTAGTTGATTATAACGTCAAAGTCAGAGCAAAATCAGATGAAACTGGTCCGGATTTAGCCAATGTAAAAATGGCTATCAACCCGTTTTGTGAAATTGCTGTTGAAGAAGCTGTAAGACTTAAGGAATCTGAAACTGCCCAAGAGGTAATAGCAGTTTCGATAGGGTCTAATGCGTGTCAGGAGCAACTAAGGACGGCACTAGCTTTAGGTGCAGATCGTGCAATCCTAGTAGAAACGGAATTAGAAGTAGAGCCACTTGGTGTCGCTAAATTATTAAAAGCTGTGGTAGAAAAAGAGCAGCCTGATTTAATTATATTAGGTAAGCAGGCCATAGATGATGATTCTAACCAAACAGGTCAAATGTTAGCCTCTTTACTTTCTTATGCTCAAGGTACCTTTGCATCTGAAATAAAAATTGAAGGCGATAAGATTGATGTTACTAGAGAGGTTGATGGAGGATTGCAAACTGTTTCATTAAATCTTCCAGCAGTGGTAACTACAGATCTAAGATTGAATGAACCAAGATACGCTTCATTACCAAATATTATGAAAGCTAAAAAGAAGTCTTTGGACACCCTAACCCCTGAAGAGTTAAATGTAGATGCTTCTCCAAGGATAGAAACCCTAAAAGTTTCTCCTCCTCCCGAAAGAGCTGCTGGAGTTATTGTAGAAAGTGTTGATGAATTAGTTGAAAAACTAAAAAATGAAGCGAAGGTAATAACATGAGTATATTAGTAGTTGTAGAACATGATAATGAAGAACTTAAAGGTGCCACATTAAATACAGTAACTGCAGCTAAAGAAATAGGCTCTGAAATAGACTTACTGGTTGCTGGTTTTTCATGCGATTCCGTTGCTGACCAAGCTTGTTCTATACCAGGTATAGGTAAAGTTTTAGTAGCAAATAAAGAGTCTTATAAAAACTTTCTAGCTGAAAATATTGGTACTTTGGTTTCAGAAGTGGGGAAAGGTTATTCACACATTCTTGCAGCAGCCACAAGTAACGGAAAAAACTTTATGCCAAGAGTAGCTGCTTTATTAGATGTATCACAAGTATCTGAAATAATATCTGTCTTATCTGAAGATACTTTTGAGCGACCTATTTATGCTGGTAATTGTATAGCAACTGTTAAAAGTTCAGATTCTATCAAGGTGATAACTGTGAGGGCTACAGGATTTGATGATTGTGAGGTAGAAGGAGGATCTGCTACTAAAGAAATAGTGGATCTAGATTCTAATTTAGGTATCTCCAGTTTCGTTGGTGAAGAGTTGGCTGAATCAGATAGACCAGAACTAACCTCTGCAGATATTGTAATATCTGGTGGACGGGGAATGCAAAATGGAGAGAACTTTAGTCTCTTAGAGGGAATTGCAGATAAACTTGGGGCAGCAATAGGAGCTTCAAGAGCTGCAGTTGACTCGGGTTTTGTTCCTAATGATATGCAGGTGGGACAAACAGGTAAAATAGTAGCTCCTAATTTATATATAGCAGTAGGAATTTCGGGAGCAATTCAACATTTAGCAGGTATGAAAGACAGTAAAGTCATCGTTGCCATAAATAAGGATGAAGAAGCACCTATTTTCCAAGTAGCAGATTACGGCTTAGTAGCTGATTTATTCGAGGCCTTACCAGAATTAGAAAGTAAGCTATAGTTTTCTTAAGATTACCCCAGTTTCGATATGATCGGTATAAGGAAACTGATCAAACAATGCTGCTTTTTTAACTTTATAGCTAGTTAAAAGTTCTTTTAGATTAGATTTAAGAGATTCGAATCCACAAGACAGGTAGATAATCTCCTTATATTTAAGCCGTTTTATTAAGTTGATTGATTCAACGTCCAAACCAGATCTAGGAGGATCTAGAAAAAGGACATCTTTCTTAAAATCAATTAAGTTTATATGCTTCATTCGGTTGAATTCTCTTTTTTTTATTAAAGCTTCTAGAGTTTCTAATCCTGACATTCTTGCTATCTCTATATTCTTAAGCGAGTTTATTTGTATGTTTTTCTCTAAAGCTCTTATGCTGGGTCTGCTATTTTCAGTTGCAAGAACTCTTGAATAAAGATTACCAAGAAGAATAGTAAAAGTTCCCACTCCACAATGTAGCTCAGTTACATGGTGTTGTAATTTTTTACTTTCACTTACCCAAGCTAACATCTTGTCACATATATAAGGATTAGGTTGGCTGAAGCATTGCTCATACAGATTAACCTTAATTTTTTTGATCTGTGCGTTATAGGTTTCAGTTACAAAATCTTTACCCACCACTAGTTTTTGTTTTCTACTTCTTCCGATAATTGATGCGCCTATTTCAGAACTTAATTTTTTTGCTTTTTTAATCCAGTTTGCATCTAAAGGTTTATGATAAATAAGCGTTACAATTCCTTCCCCGCTTCTTGAGACTTGAATTTCAGTTTGAAAAAGTTTTTCTTTTATCTCATTACTACCCAATAATTTAACTTTAAGTTTAGAAATGAGTTGATTAATTTGTGCATCACAAATAGTAAGTTCATCTACGTTTATTTTGTTGTTGTTCTCAACCATGGTGAACTGAATATTATTGTTCACATGGACTCCCAGCTCTGCTCTAGTTCTAAAGTGAGAAGGGGGGGAAGGGAAATTGTTTAGATTTTTGGTTAGCTTAGAGAAAAAGGAAAAAAATAAATCTTCTTTATCTTTTAACTGTCTAGCGTATAGATCTTCATTTTTATTCAAGATTAGTACTGTAATATTTTTTAATCAGATTTATATCTTCATTTCTGTTTTTTGAGATGCTCTTTATTTGTTCTTCAGTTATTTTCCCTAATCCAAAATACTTACTCTCAATGTGTGAAAAATACCAACCACTTACTGAAGCAGCAGGTAACATAGCAAAATTTTCAGTTAAAGAGATATTAGCTTTATTTTCAGCATCTAATAAAGAAAAGAGTTTAATTTTTTCTGAATGATCAGGACATGCAGGATATCCAGGAGCCGGTCTTATTCCAATATACTTTTCCTTAATTAACTGTTCATTAGAAAGTTCTTCTTCTCTTGAATATCCCCAGTATTCTTTCCTAACTTTTTCATGAACGTACTCAGCAAGAGATTCAGCTAGCCTATCGGCTAATGCCTTAAGCATGATAGAGGAATAATCATCATTATTTTTTTCAAAACTAGAACATGCTTCTTCCACACCCAAACCAGAGGTTACAGCAAAAGCACCAATATAATCTTTAATCTTCTTTTCTTCAGGTGCTATAAAATCAGAAAGAGATAAATTAGGGTTTCCTTTCCCTTGAAACCTTTGTTGTCTAGGAAAACTTAAAGTAGTTAGAAGATCCTTTCTTTTTTCATCGTTAAAAACTTTAACTTGGTTATTTTTATCTTGAGAAGCTGGCCAAAAACCTATGGTGGATTGATTCCCAATAATATTAGACCTTTCAAGTTCATCTAACATTTCATTGGCGTCTTTAAATAATTGAGTTGCAGCTTCTCCTACTACTTCATCATTTAAAATTTTAGGATAACTACCCGCAAGACTCCATGATTTAAAGAAAGGAGTCCAATCTATATAGGGCCTTAAGGAACTGATAGAAATTGATTCTAATTTACGCACCCCCAAGAAAGTAGGTGTTATGAGTTTAGATTCATTCCAATTTATATTGGGTTTGTTATTGTTTGCCTCTTGTAGGCTTAAAAGTTGAGGTGAACTCTTTTCTGCGAGTCTATGTCTTGTAGCAAGATAGTCCTTTCTAACTATTTCTGTATAAGATTTAATTTTCTTATCATCTAATAAATTTTGTACTACTCCCACACTTCTAGAGGCATCTAGGACATGCATAGCGAAGCCAGTTTTATAGTTTGGTTCAATTTTTAATGCGGTATGAGCTTTTGAGGTTGTAGCTCCACCAATCAATACTGGAATATTCATCTTTCTTCTTGTTAGCTCTTGAACTACTCCAATCATCTCATCAAGTGAAGGAGTTATTAATCCGCTTAAACCGATTAAATCGGCTTTCTCTTCAAGTGCAGTATCAATAATTTGTTCAGCAGGCACCATTACCCCTAAATCTATAACTTCATAATTATTGCATTGAAGGACAACCCCAACTATATTTTTTCCAATATCATGAACATCACCTTTAACAGTAGCCATCACTATCTTTCCATTAGTTTGAATACCGCCTTCTTTTTCTTCTTCTAAATACGGAACAAGATAAGCTACAGCCTCTTTCATAACTCTGGCACTTTTAACTACTTGTGGAAGGAACATCTTGCCATCTCCAAATAAATCCCCAACAATATTCATTCCATCCATTAAAGGGCCTTCAATAACTTCTACTGGAGAATTACTATTGCATCTAGCTTCTTCTACATCTTCTACGATGTATTTATTAATTCCTTGAACCAATGCATGATTAATGCGCTCATTAATTCCTAGTTGCCTCCATTCTTCATCTGTGGTTCTTCTTGTTTGGTCTTTCTGAAATTTGGTTGCCTCGTCCACTAATCTTTCAGTAGCATCTTCTCTTCTATTTAGAATTACATCTTCAACTAAAGTTTTTAATTCAGGATTAATGTCTTCATAGACTGCCAATTGACCAGCATTTACTATTCCCATTGTCAGGCCTTTATTTATCGCGTGGTAAAGGAAAACAGAATGCATAGCTTCTCTAACTACATTATTGCCTCGAAAAGAAAAGGAAACATTACTTATACCGCCAGAAATACTTGTTAGTGGGAATTCTTTCTTAATATATGCGCAAGCATCAATAAAGTCATTGGCATAATTATTGTGTTCTTCAAGACCTGTAGCAACTGCAAACACATTAGGATCAAATATTATGTCTTGAGGAGGATACTTAACTTTTTTAGTTAAAATGTCGTAACATCTTCGGCAAATTTCTTTTCTTCTTTTTAATGAATCTGCTTGTCCTTTTTCATCGAAAGCCATGACAATTATTGCTGCTCCATACTTAAGACATAATTTAGCAACTTTAATAAAATTATCTTCACCTTCTTTAAGACTTATGGAGTTAACAATGGCTTTACCTTGTATAACTTTTAGCCCACTTTCAATGACTTCCCATTTAGATGAATCAATAACAATAGGAACTTTTGATATATCAGGTTCGGTTGCAACAAGCTTTAAAAAGTGATCCATTTCTTCTAAAGAGTCAAGCATGCCCTCATCCATATTAACGTCTATCATTTGAGCACCTAACTCAACTTGCTCTTTTGCAACTTCTAGGGCTTCAGAGTAATTCTTTTCTTTTATTAACCGGGCAAATTTAGCAGAACCAGTTACATTAGATCTTTCTCCTATATTTATAAAAAGAGAATCATCAGTTAAAACTAACGGTTCAAGTCCACTAAATGAACTTTGAGTATTACTTACACTTAGTTCCTTTGGCTTTATTCCTTTTATTGCATAACTAATTGCTTCTATATGATCAGGAGTAGTTCCGCAACATCCCCCAACTATATTTAATAAATTACTTTCTGCCATTTCTTTTATGATATTTGCCATGTGGGTAGGGGTTTCGTCATACTCACCCATTTCATTAGGAAGGCCTGCGTTAGGGTGGAGGCTTATCGGTATGTCCGATATTTTGTTTAGAGATATTAGGTGCGGTCTAAGTTGCTCTGCTCCCAAAGCACAATTAAAACCGATTGAACAAGGGTTTGCGTGCTTTACTGAGGTCCAAAAGGCTTCAGCAGTTTGGCCTGATAAAGTTCTACCAGAATTATCAGTTATAGTGCCTGAAATCATGAGTGGTATTTCTTTTCCAACTTCTTCGCACTTATCTAGGTAAGCAAAAATTCCAGCTTTAGCATTTAGGGTATCGAAGATTGTTTCAAACATTAAAAAATCGACTCCTCCTTCCATTAATCCATCTATGCATTCGCGGTATGAAATAACTAACTCGTCAAAAAGAATATTTCTTTTTGCCGGGTCAGTTACATCAGGAGATATTGAAGCTGTAGTATTTGTTGGACCAATTGATCCTATTACCCATGCATTTGAATTTGCTTCAGATATTGCTTCTTTAGCTATTTTGGCTCCCGTAAGATTTAAATCATAGGCTTTTTCTTGTAGATCATAATCTTTCTGGGAAATAGAACTCGAGTTAAAGGTGTTAGTTTGTATAAAATCACATCCTTTATCTAAGAAAGACTTATGAATTTCCTTGATTATTTCAGGTTGAGTAAGGTTCAAAAGATCATTATTACCCTTTAGGTCTTTATTGTATTTTTTAAACAGTTCACCTCTAAAATCTGATTCTGAAAGCTTTTTAGACTGTATTTCTGTGCCCATGGCACCGTCTATAACTAAAATTCTTTCTTTTAATTTTTTATGGAAATCAGTTAGTTTCATCCTTTTTTTAAAAATACGTTAAATCCTTAGAGTGAATTGTAAGTGTTTTAGCTATAAAATGTACTTATGGCGGCTATTGAGATAAGTAAATCTGCAGAAAAGTATCTAGAGGAACTTTTGCAGAAACAAGACTCCGATACTGTAGGTATTAAAGTTTTTGTGAGTGAACCGGGATCCCCAAGAGCAGAAACTTGCATAGCCTATTGTAAAGAAGATGATGATCTAACTGAATATGAATTATTTGGTGATTACAGTTTCTCGCTTTACCAAGAAATAAAATCTCTAACTTTTCTAGAAAGTGCTGTTGTGGACTACTCTCCGGATAAGTTTGGAGGAACCTTAACAATTAAAGCGCCTAATGCCAAAGTTCCAAGCATAGGTCAAGATGCTTCTTTAGAAGAAAGAGTTAATTACCTACTTTACTCTGAAATTAATCCAAGTCTTGCTGCTCATGGAGGGGAAGTGTCCTTAGTTGAAATTTTAAATAAAGAAACAGCTGTTCTCCAGTTTGGGGGAGGGTGTCAAGGCTGTGGAATGGTTGATGTAACTTTAAAAGATGGAATAGAAAAGACCCTCATTGAAGAGATACCTGAGCTTAAAGGTATAGCAGATGTAACTGATCATAGTTACCGAGAGAATGCTTATTACAAATAAGTTTCATACAATTTTCCAGTTTATAATTGTTCTGTGACCCAACTTAACGCAGACCATTGCTATATCTTCACTGATACAGAAACTACTGGATTAGATATAAATTTTTCTCAAATTCTACAGGTGGGTTCTTTGTTAACTGATGAAAACTTAGTTGTAGAAAAGGAACATAGTTTGTTTTCAAAACTTTTACCTTGGATTGTACCTAGTCCAGAAGCCTTCCTTGTACATAAAAAAACTGAGTGTCTTGATGAAGATAGCCCAACTCATTATGAAATGATGTGTCAACTTAGAGAAGATTGGCTAAATTGGTCAATCAACAAAAATCCTGTTTTTATAACCTATAACGGCCATAGATTTGATGAAGAATTATTTAGAAGACAATTTTATTGGTGTTTGCTACCTCCATATATAACAAATACTGGAGGGGCTACTAGATTAGATCTAATGTACACATTTCAACTAGTTGCTAATTTTTTTCCTAACTCTCTGACTATTCCCATGAATGAAGAAAAGGGAATTAGTCTAAAGCTTACGGATTGGGCTGAAGCTAATAAGATATCATCTATTAATGCCCATGATGCCGTAGCTGATTGTTACTTGATGGTTAATTTATCAAGGCTGATAGCTGAAAAAGCGCCGGAAGTATGGAATTCTTCCTTAAGAGGCTCTTCCAAGGATGGTAATCTAAGATTAATTCAATCAGAACCATTTGCAATGATTGGAGAAGTAATAAGAAAAAGTAGATTTACCTATCCTGTAACATTCTGCGGACAAAATAATAAAATGCAAAATGAGGTAGCAGTAGCAGATTTATATTTTGATCCTGATACTTTAAATGAATTATCTGATTCTGAGTTGTTAGAACAAATATCTAACGCAGGGACTGCAATAAGAAAAGTAAGGATCAACAGAAGTTTGCCAATAATGAATGCTTTAGACATACCTTCAATTCACGACACTTTGGATATACCATTTGAACAATTAGAAGAAAGGGCAGATAAAATTAGGAATAACACTAAATTACAATCTCGAATTAGTGAATTACTGACCAACAATCAAATTCAATACCCACCCCCAAAGTTTGTAGAACAATCTGTTTATTCTGGATTTCCATCCAAAGAAGATGAATTGTGGATGGAGAGATTTCACTCCACCCCATGGCAGGATAGATCAAAACTCATTGATGGTTTCGAAGACTCTAGATACAGAGAGCTTGCTGGAAGACTTATTTGTGCTCATGGAGCTGAAGGAACTTCTGATCAATCACTTCAGAGATATAACACCTTTATTTCACAAAGACTTTCAGATAAAGGTCCTTGGTTAAATATTGATAAAACATTGTCTAAGATAGAAGAAATGTTAAAAAAAGAAGAAGATGAAGAGAAAAAGAATATACTTCATCAATTAGAAAAGAAACTCAAAAAGATGGCTACTACTATCTAGGAGTTTTTATTCTGAAGGCCATAAACTTACTTTTATAACAGCACCAAAAAATGGATGATCAATATAATGGTAAGAATTTTCTTTCATTTTGATCTGTTGATTAATTTCATATAAATCTTTGTAATTGCTATTAATGGCTAACGGAGTTTCTTCAGTAGTTGATACTGGAGTAAACTCTTTTGTCCTCAGTAGCCAACTTGAAAAAGAAATAAATTCTTCACCAATAGATTTAAAAAAACTTATAAATCTATTTTGAGCTTTAGAAAGCTTTAGTAAGTTATTGAAATTATAGAGTTTTACAGAAGTAAACCCCTGATCCTCATTGGTGCTTTCAGATAATCTTAATCTTAGATCTGAATGCAAAAATCTTTCTTTATAAAGCAAAAGTTCTCCATGGACACCATTGATTTCATTCTCCCCTTGAATGTATACGGGGCTTGATAAGTCTGCTTGAAATAAAGGCTGAAACCAACTTCCATAAAAAAGCACTTCGTATTCCTTTCTTTTATTTAGTCTACTAATAAATCTTTTATTAAGATTGTTGTTTTTTATTAATTCAAAATATTCATATGGTAATAAAGCAACATCGGAATTCTTGTCGTTGTCTATACTTTCTACTTCTTCAACTTCAATTTGATTTAGTTTCTGATTTAAATCAATTGATTGTATAACTTGTGAACTGGGAACTAGTCCCTCCTTAATGGCTTCTTTTTTTACTAAAAGATTTGGTGTGTCTAAAAGCTTTAGTAAGTCTGGTGAGTATATAAATCTATCAAGTTCTGGAAATTGTTCTTGTTTATCCTTTTCATTTACTTGTTTATGAGAAAAGATAATTAAGTCAATTCTATAAATCGGATAAAGACTTTGGTTTTCTGAAAAAGCTTTTGAAGAAAGGAGAAGTTTTTCTGGAATATCTTGGCTTAAAGCTAGATATGAATTTAACAACATTAATACATATAAAAATCTTTTCATACAATCTTTTTATCTAGATTTAATCCTTCATAAATTTTTTTAATATTATCTTTAAAGTCTACTCCCTTTTTAAAGACCTTGTCTTTAGTTGAGTCTAAAAAATTAATTTCAATATCTTCTTTCTTAATTTTTATTTCATTTACATTCTTTTCAGTAGCTATAAGTGTTAATTCTGACTCAAAAAATAATGCCTTTAGTTCTTTAGGAAATAAACCAAATCTATTTATCATTTCTATCTGAATATCTTTAAGTTCTTCTAAAGAGATGGCAGAAGAAATTCTGTTATACATTATTAGCCTTTGATTTATATCAGGAAGGTAGTCTTCAGGAATATATGTAGATGTATTTAAGTTAACCTCTATATCTTTTTCAAGTATGAATGATTCTATTTCTCCTTTCTGTATTTGATTGGTTGCTCTATTAACCAATCTTAAATATAAATCTATCCCAATAGATTCCATTATCCCGCTTTGATTTTCTCCTAATATTTCTCCTGCCCCTCTAGCCTCAAGGTCTTTTAAAGATAATAAAAACCCTGCAGATAATGAATCAGAGTCTTTCAAAGCTTTTAATCTTTTATCAGCTTTCTTTCTTTTTAATATTCGGTTAGATTTAAGAAAATAAGCGTAAGCTTGTTTTTTTCCTCTTCCTACTCTTCCTCTTAGTTGATGTAACTGCGACAAACCTAATCTGTCAGCTTCTTCAACTATCAGTGTATTTGCATTAGCTATATCTAAGCCACTTTCAATAATTGTTGAGCAAACTAATATATTTATTTGTCCATTTTGAAAAAGTAACATTTTTTCTTCAATTTCTGATCCTTTTAACTTCCCATGTATAAAATCTACATTATGAGAAGGAAATAAATCTTCTATTCTGGTTTTTCTATCTTGTATAAGACGCAAATCATTGCATAAGTAATAGACTTGTCCGTTTCTAAGGAGCTCTCTTTGAATACTCTCTTTTATAAGATGTTCGTTAAATGGATAAATAAAGGTTCTTACAGATAACCTATTTTCAGGAGCTGTAGCAATAATTGATAAGTCTTTTAGCTCAGCTAAAGCAAAATTTAATGATCTTGGAATAGGGGTAGCAGATAAATAGAGGATATTTACATCTTCCTTTAATTTTTTTATTTTCTCTTTTTGCCTAACACCAAATCGATGTTCTTCATCTATTATGAGCAAACCTAAACGCTGAAATTCTATTGATCCTTGCAGTAATGCATGCGTACCTATAATTATGTCAATATGACCATCTTTTAAATGGGAAAGAATTTCTTTTCTTTTTCTTACAGTAATATCTCTACTAAGTTTCTGAATATTTATAGGGGAATTAGAAAATCTTTTTAAGAAACTTTCATAATGCTGTTGGGCTAAAACAGTTGTTGGTACCAATATACATGTCTGAGAATTATTAAAGGCTGAAATGAAAGATGCTCTCATGGCTACTTCTGTTTTTCCAAAACCTACCTCACCACAAACTAATCTATCCATTGGTATAGAGTCTTGAAGATCCTTTTCTATTTCTAAAATAGTATTTTTTTGATCTTGAGTTTCTATGAACTGGAATTCTCTGCAAAATTCAAAATATTCATTTTTTGGGATCTGGTATTTTTTTCCTTTTCTTAAATTTCTTTTTGCCTGTGTCTTTAAAAGCTCAGCAGCAGTATCGAATGTCTTTTTAATGGCTAATGTTTTTTTTCTTTCCCATTTTTTTGAACCTAATTCGTCTATGTTAATTTCCTCAGGTCCAAAATATTTAGAGACTAAGTGCATAGAATCAATTGGAACAAAGACTTTGCTATTATTTCTGTATTCAATTTCTAAACATTCATTACTTGTACTTTTAGTTTTAATATTTTTTAAGCCTTTAAAAATTCCTATCCCATGGAACAAATGGACTACACGATCATCAATTTCAGGTATTTGATGGTTATATTCTTTTGTGGGTTGAATAGATTTGATCTTTGCTTTGGTAATTTTTTTGCTATTAAAATCTTTAAAGGTAATGTTAGTTACTTCTCGATCTTTTAAAAAACTTTTAAACTCATTCTTAGTTAAAAATAACTCGCTAGGCTTAAGTAAGGGTCTTGTTATGTCATACCTGTATTCCTCATACCTTTCATTAATTAATAATTCATAATCTTTTATCTCCTTTAAGACGTTTTTATCTAATAAAACAGTATCGAATTTATCTAAGTAGTTAATTACACTAGTTTTTCCAAGAAAAAATAGTGGCAGGTAGATCTCAGAACCTTCTTCAGCTTTACCCTTTGCAATAGATTTAAAGACATCGCTATCTTCTTCATAAGTATCAAAACAATTTCGCCAATTTTTTTTAAATAGATTTATACCCTTTTGATTAAGAGCATATTCGTAAGGAGGTATAGCAGAGAAAGAATTTATTTTTTGTGTTGTAATTTGCGAAGTTGGATCAAAAGTCCTTAGAGATTCAATTTTAGACTCATTGATTTCAATTCTTATAGGCTCATCATATCCAGTTGCGTAGATATCTATAATGGATCCCCTAAGAGCGAACTCACCAACTTCTTTTACTATATCTTTTCTTTCATAACCTGAGTTTTGAAGTCCAGAAATAAGGTTTTTTCTATCTATATTTTTGTTTGTCTCTAGCAACTCAAAGGGTAATAAATGAGCTTTATCAGGACAAGGACTCATCAAAGCTTGTATTGAAATAATCAAGATATTGGTTTTATCTGCAAGTAATCCAGAAAGAGCTTGCATCCTAAGATTTTTAATATGCTTTGAGGGAGAAAAAAAGTCATATGGCAATGTTTCTGTATGAGGAAATAGACTAACTTTAGGATGTCTTTTTTCCAGTTCTTGGTAAGTTGATTCAGCTAATAAGGGATTCGAAGTTATTATTACTTTTTGATCCTTTTGATTAGCCCAGGAGAACAATTGTTCTTGAAAACTATTATTTCTATTAATCTTAGACATTGCTACAAAAAAGCTTATATATTTAGACCTGTAAACGTAAGTGTATAATACGGCCTTATTTTAGACTGAGTGTAAATTATGGATTTAACATTTTCTAAGGAAGATTTAGATTTTCAAGCAGAAGTAAGAGATTTTCTGACTTCTGAGTATCCTCTTGCGATAAAAGAGAAGCAAGATAAGAGACTGCCTTTAGAAAAAGAAGATATTATTTCTTGGCAAAAGATTTTAGCTTCCAAAGGTTGGTTTGCTATAAATTGGCCAAAGGAGTATGGAGGGGCAGGCTTAACTCCTACTCAAATATATATTTTACAAACTGAATTAGCTGGAGCTAATACACCGATTCTTATACCTTTTGGGGTTAATATGTGCGGTCCAGTTATTTATACCTTTGGTACCGAAGAACAAAAGAAAAAATATCTTCCTGGAATTCTTAATAGTGACACTTGGTGGTGCCAAGGATACTCTGAACCCGGTTCAGGATCAGATCTTGCTTCCTTGCAAACAAAAGCAGAACTTAAAGGAGATAACTACTTAGTTAATGGTACTAAGACTTGGACTACTTTAGCGCAACACGCAGATTGGGTTTTTTGTTTAGTTAGAACTGAAACAACAGATATAAAGCAAGAAGGTATTAGTTTTCTTTTAATTGACATGAAATCAAAAGGCATTGAAGTTAAACCAATAATTACTATTGATGGTGCTCATGAGGTAAACATGATCTATTTTGATGATGTTGAGGTTCCTGCTAATAATCTTATTGGAGAAGAAGGGGAGGGATGGAATATTGCTAAGTTCCTTTTAATGCATGAAAGAACTGGTATAGCAGGGATAGCTGCATTAAAAAGAGAACTAAAAAGATTAAAGGAAATATCTTCTGATCTTATAGTAGGAGAAGCTAGTCTCTTAGATGATGCTAATTTTAGAAATAAAATTGAAGCAGCAGAAATAGAGCTAACAGCAACTGAGTTTACTGAACTAAGAACTTTGTCACAAATATCTTCGGGTGGAGCACCTGGACCTGAGTCATCAATATTAAAAATTAAAGGTACTGAACTTCAGCAAAGTATTTCTGAACTCTTTATAGAAATGCTTGGTTATTATGCGCATCCATTTTTAACGGAAGCAGAATTAGGCTCTAATGCATCTATAGGCCCAGACTATGCTGGGTCAGCAATGCCACATTATTTAAACTTCAGAAAGGTATCAATTTACGGTGGAAGTAATGAGATACAGCGAAATGTAATTTCAAAAGCAATATTAGGGTTATAAATATGGATTTTAATTTTAACGAAGAACAAACATTGATTCAGGGACAAGTTGCTCAATTTATACAAAGAGATTATGAATGGGAAAAAAGGCAAAATCTTGTTTCTTCAGAACTAGGTTACAGTGAAGAAAACTGGAAGACTTTTGCAGAGCTTGGTTGGTTGGGTATATCCTTAAGTGAAGCATCAGGTGGATTTGGTGGAACAGCACTTGAATCAATGATCATTATGGAAGAGTTTGGTAAAGGTCTTGTAGTAGAGCCTTTTCTAGAAACTATAATTTTGTGTTCAGCTCTAATTGATTCATGTGGAACAGACGAACAAAAAAGTGAAATATTAGATCAAGTAATAGCCGGTAATATGCATTTAGCTTTAGGATTTACAGAACCTCAAAGTAGATTTAATTTAGCAGATGTTACAACTGAAGCTAAATTAAAAGATGGAAACTATATAGTAAATGGATTTAAGTCAGTTGTAATGAATGGACCCAATGCCAATAAAATAATTATTTCTACTAGAACAACTGGAAAACAAACTGATAAGGATGGAATAACCTTACTGCTTATTGATGTTAACCAAGATGGTGTTTCATTAAGAAACTATCCCACAGTAGATGGAAGAAGGGCGTCAGAGTTAACCTTAGAGAATGTTACAGTTCCATCAAGCTACCTTTTAGGTAGTGAAGATCAGGGTTTCCAGCTATTAGAAGATGCAATTGATAATGCTACCTTAGGTATATGTGCGGAAGCTGTTGGTGCAATGGAAGTGCTCTATAAGACAACAGTGGAATATACTAAGACCAGAGAGCAATTTGGTCAGCCCATAGGAAAGTTTCAAGTACTACAGCATCGTATGGTAGATATGTTCATGGAATATGAACAAAGCAAATCTCTTTTGTATATGGCAACCATTAAAAATGTTGAAGGATCTCAAGATGCAAAGAAATCAATTTCTGGTTTAAAGTATCAAGTAGGAAAAGCAGCAAAATTTATTGGCCAACAGTCTGTTCAACTTCATGGCGGAATGGGTGTAACAGATGAACTAAATGTAGGTCATTTCTTCAAAAGATTAACAACAATAATTTCAATATTTGGCAATACTGATTATCATTTAAAAAGATACTCTCAACTATAACTAGGAAATATGGCTTCTGATCAACCAGATAAAAGAAAAAGATCTAATCTTCCGTTAGATACTTTTGGTGATTTTCAGTACCGACAAGCATTAGCAGAAGAAATGCTTCCTATGATAGGTCGTCTATATCGGAACAATGTTCATCTTATGCTTTACGGGAAGCTTCTAGTTAACCTTTCAGTTTCTGAGATTATGCAAGCCCACAGGTTTGTTAGAGAGGCAGAAAAAAATGAGTTAAGTGAATTTGAAACTTACCAAGTTATAACTTTTCTAAGTTCTTTAGAACTAGGGCCATCTGAAGTAGATATTGGAATCATCGCTGCAGCTTATCTATTCGACGATAAGAAGATAACAATGGAAGAATTTGTTGGGGACTCTGTAAAAGATTTAGTAGGAAAAAAAGGTTCAGTTTTAGAAGATGCCCAGGATGTTGTTTTGTATGGTTTTGGAAGGATAGGAAGGCTATTGGCCAGACTTTTAGTTGAAGATTCTGGGGGAGGTGATAACTTAAGATTAAGAGCAATTGTGGTTAGAAAATCTGGTAAAGAAGATCTAATAAAAAGAGCAAATTTATTAAGAACTGATTCAGTGCACGGCCCTTTTAAAGGAACTGTCAGAGTAGACGAAAAGGATGAACAGTTAATAGTTAATGGCAGTGAAGTAAAAATAATTTATTCTGATAAACCAGACTCTATTGATTATGCAAGCTATGGAATTAATAAAGCTTTATTGATAGATAATACTGGTGTTTGGAGAGATCAAAAAAGTTTAGGCAAACATTTAAAGTGTAATGGAATTGATAAGGTTCTTTTAACAGCTCCTGTAAAAGGTAAACTAAAAAATATTGTTCATGGTATTAATAATGAAACCGTAAGTACTAAGGATGATATCTTAGGTGCGGCCTCATGTACTACAAATGCCATAGTCCCAGTTCTTAAAGTTTTAAATGATGAATATGGAATAATTTCTGGGCATATAGAAACTGTACATGCTTATACAAACGATCAAAATTTGTTAGATAATTTTCATGAAAAATCTAGAAGAGGTAGAAGTGCTGCATTGAATCTGGTAATAACTGAGACAGGAGCAGGTAAAGCAGTAGGTCAGATATTACCTGAACTGGAAGGAAAATTAACTGCTAATGCAATAAGAGTTCCTACACCTAATGTTTCTTTAGCCATTATGAAACTTAATTTAGAAAAATCTATGGATGCTACTGAATTAAATGATTTTTTAAGGCAAACAGCCTTTCACTCAAAATATAAAGACCAAATAGATTTTACTAATTCAAATGAAATTGTTTCATCTGACTTCGTAGGTAATAGATATGCAGGAATTATTGATTCTGCTGCCACCATCTGTAACGAAAATCATGCAATACTTTATGTTTGGTACGATAATGAATTTGGTTATACAGTACAGCTACTTGGTTTAGCAAAAGAGATGGTCGGACTAACCTATAAAAGGTACCCTGAATATCAATAATCTAACTAGTAAATAAATCTCTTCAACACTATAATACGCGCGAATTTTACTGCTCCTTAAATACTTAGTTCACCTCAAAAAAAAGAGAGGGGATGCAAAAAATAAGAAACGGTTTAGATATTCCAATCTCTGGTTCGCCTGAACACAAGATCACTGACTTCAAAAAACCAAGATCTGTAGCACTGGTTGGTGCTGATTACCATGGTTTAAAACCTTCCATGCTTGTTAAAGAAGGAGATCGTGTAAAGATAGGACAACCTTTATTTGAAGATAAAAAGAACAAAGGAGTTCTTTTTACTTCTCCAGGAGGAGGAGTAATAGAGTCTGTGAATAGAGGAGATAAAAGAGCATTACAGTCTGTAGTTATCGAAATAGATGATAGTGAAGAAGAAGAGTCTTTTATTGATATCAAAACTCAAAATTTATCTAATCATAATGCATCTTCAATAAGAGAAAACTTAATTAAATCTGGTTTGTGGACCTCTTTTAGAACTAGACCTTTTAGCAAAATACCAAACATTAATTCTGACCCTAAATCTATATTCATTAATTGTATGGATACAAACCCTTTAGCAATGGATCCAGAGATAATTATTAATAATAACGCTGATTCTTTTAAGTTAGGTTTAAAGGCAATAAAACTTTTATCTGAATGCCCCATGCACCTATGCGTAAAAGATAAAACTAATTTAGACTTTGAGTTAGAAGAAAATATTTATAGCCATGCTTTTGATGGGCCACATCCCTCTGGTTTAACAGGAACCCATATGCATTTCATTTCTCCTGCGAGCTTAAATAATATTAACTGGTCAATTTGCTATTCCGATGTAATTTCAATAGGCACTTTTTTTAAAGAAGGGAAGATACCTACAATTAAACACGTATGCTTTTCAGGTCCTAAAATAGAAAACCCAAGAATTATTTCTACTCGAATAGGGGCTTGTATTGATGAGATCTGTGCTGGCGAACTAAGTCATTCAGAAAACCGTGTTGTAAGTGGATCTCTAATTAATGGAAGGGAGTCAATAGGACCCTATGCATATATAGGACGATACCATAATCAAATCTGTGCAATAGAAGAACCAAATTCGTCCGATAGAGAATTGTTTGACTGGGCCTTGCTAGGAACAAAAAGATATTCAAAGTTAGGAATCTTTATATCTTCACTATTTAAAAATAAAAAATTTGATATAAAAGCAAGAATGTATGGTCCGGACAGAGCTATTCTCCCGGTGGGAGTTTATGAAGAAGTTTTTCCTTTAAATTTACTTATTTCTTTATTACTAAGAGAGTTGGCAATTGGAGATACCGAGCAACTCCAATCTTTGGGTGTGTTAGAACTAGACGAGGAAGATCTAGCTCTTTGTAGTTTTGTTTGTCCATCTAAGTATGATTTTGGGTATTTACTAAGAGAACGACTAACCACAATAGAGGTTGAGGGTTGAATTATGGATAGACTAAGAAAAGTCTTTGATAATTTGAAACCTAAATTCTCAACAGGTGGAAAATATGAAAATTGGTGGACAATTTTTGATGTTATAGAAAATTTCTTCTATTCATCTAGCAGAAGAACATTTGGGTTATTGCATATTAGAGATGCTTCCGATGTTCAGAGAATTATGGTTACCGTAATGGCAGCTACCATACCTGCTGCATTTTATGGGATGTATAACATTGGTTTTCAGGCTCTATCTGGTGCTTCTGGTGGAGGAGGTGAGTTTACCAATGATTGGCATTTCATATTTATTAATTTACTTTGCGGTTACGACCCAAATAGTTTTTTTGATTGTTTATGGTTTGGGGCATGTTATTTCCTTCCTATCTATGCCGTTACCTTTGTAGTTGGCATAGGTTGGGAGATGGTATTTGCAAAGATTAGAAATCATGAAATTAGTGAAGGAGCTTTTGTAACTACAATTCTATTCGCTCTTTGTTGCCCTCCAGATGTACCTCTTTGGCAGGTAGCAATGGGTATAAGTTTTGGTATTGTCATTGGCAAGGAAATATTTGGAGGAACAGGTAAAAACTTTTTAAATCCTGCATTAACAGGAAGGGTATTCCTTTATTTTGCATATCCTACATATTGGTCAGGAGACTCAGTGTGGACAGCATTGGACGGTTATAGCTCTCCTACAATTTTAGGCATAGGAGCTCAAGAAGGACTTAGCGGCATCCAGACTAATTATTCCTGGCTTGAAGCTTTTATTGGTAGCATTCCAGGATCTGCTGGAGAGACTTCAGCTTTATTTATTTTCCTAGGGCTCCTTATGCTTTTGTGGACAAGAGTTGCTTCTTGGAGGATTGTTTTAGGAGTCCTCTTTGGTACTTTAATAACTTCTCTATTGTTTAATGCAATAGGATCTGAAACTAACCCCATGTTTAATCTGACTTTTATTTGGCACATTGTAGTAGGGGGTTATGCCTTTGGACTTGCCTTTATGGCAGTAGAACCAGTAACTGGTTCACATACCAATTCTGGTAGATGGATATACGGCGTTCTTATAGGAATTATGGTCGTACTTATAAGAGTTATAAACCCAGCTTTTCCAGAAGGAATGATGTTAGCTATTTTATTCGCTAATCTTTTCTCACCACTCATAGATCACTACGTAAAAGAATCTAACATTAAAAGAAGATTAAAAATTCAAGCAAGCCATGAATAAAAACGATACTCTTCTCAAGACTTTATTTGTTGGCATAACTCTGTGTTTAGTTTGCTCCATTATTATTTCTTTAACAGCAGTGGGATTAAGGGATCAACAAAAGCTTCTTAAACAAAAAGATCAACAATCAAAAATACTTTCCTCAGCTGGTCTCTTAACAAATCAAAAAAATATAGAAGAACTTTTTATGGCCATCGAAGAACGGGTTATTAATCTTGATACAGGTGAATATGCTGATTCATTAGATCCAAAAAGCTTTGACGGCAAGAATTTTGAGTCTGAAGATTATTCAAAAGATCCTTTAACTTCAGTTCAATTAAGTTCTGATACAGACATCAGCTCTTTAAAAAGAAGAGAAAATTTTATAAAGATTTATTTCTATAAAGAAAACAATAATATAAAGGCAGTCATTCTTCCTGTGCGTGGATTGGGTCTTTGGGGAACTTTATATGGTTATTTAGCTATTGAACCTGATTTAAATACAATAATTGGATTAGAGTATTTTTCTCATAAAGAAACTCCAGGTTTAGGAGCAGAAGTAGATAATCCGCGGTGGAAATCAAAATGGAGAGGAAAAAAGATTAGATCTTCTTCAGGTGAATTTAAAATTGAAGTCATTAAAGGTTTAGTAAACCTTGAATCTCCAGAAAGAAAATATCAAGTAGATGGATTATCAGGAGCAACCATAACAAGTAGAGGTGTATCCAACATGCTTACTTTTTGGCTAGGTGAGTTAGGCTACGCTAAATTCTTAAATAAGCTTAAAGTTGAAATTGAAAATGAGGAGGCCTTAAATGTCTAAAGCTAGAGAGGTTCTTTTAAACCCAATTTTTAATGACAATCCTATAGCTTTACAAATTCTAGGCATTTGCTCTGCTTTAGCTGTTACAACAAATTTATATCCAACATTGCTTATGTGTTTGGCTCTCACATCTGTACTTTGTTTATCAAATTTATTTGTTTCAATTATCCGAAACCACATTCCTACTAACGTACGAATGATAGTGCAAATAACTTTAATAGCTTCTTTGGTAGTTCTTGTAGATGAAATATTAAAAGCTTACGACTATGAAACTAGTAAAACTATTGGTGTGTTTGTTGCCTTAATTGTAACTAACTGCATAGTTATGGGAAGAGCTGAAGCTTATGCAATGCAAAATGGCCCTTGGCTAAGTTTTTTAGATGGTCTTGGCAATGGACTAGGGTATAGCTTAATCTTAATAATTGTAGCAACTATAAGGGAGCTATTTGGTTCAGGTACTTTATTTGGCTATGAAATTCTCATTCTTACACAAAATGGAGGTTGGTACCTAGGTAACAACTATATGGTACTGTCATCAAGTTCATTCATTCTTATCGGATTATTTATTTGGTTATTGAGAAGCTGGAAAGTTGAACAAATAGAAGAGCCAGAATTTCAAGTAGCGAGGAATAATCTTGAGACTAAGGAAGCTGGAACAAGGGTTTAAATATGTTTGAATATTATCTAAACCTCTTTATAACTGCAGTTTTTGTAGAAAATATCGCTTTAGCATATTTTCTTGGTATGTGTACTTTTCTTGCTATATCTAAAAATGTTAAAGCTGCCGGTGGGTTAGGGATGGCAGTCATTGCTGTTCTTACAATCACTGTACCAATAAACAATTTCATTTATATGAATTTTTTAAAGCCTGGAGCTTTAGCTTGGATGGGAATTCCAAATTCAGATCTAGAGTTTGTTGGGTTAATAACTTATATAGGTATTATTGCAGCTGTTATTCAAATCTTAGAGATGCTCTTAGATAAATATGTACCGGCTTTATACAATGCTTTAGGTTCTTTCTTGCCTCTCATAACTGTTAATTGCGCTATTCTAGGTGCTTCATTATTTATGGTGGAAAGGAGCTATACTTTTACAGAAAGTATAGTTTATGGCTTTGGTGCTGGAGCTGGCTGGGCTTTAGCTATATTAGCCTTAGCTGGAGTGAGGGAAAGACTTAAATATGCTGATATTCCTGAAGGATTGCAAGGTTTAGGTATAACTTTTATTACAGTAGGCTTAATGTGTTTTGCCTTCATGTCATTTGGAGGAATTATTTTGTAACCATGAATGAATTATTCTTAAGTGATATATTTTTAGGCGTAATAGCCTTTACTGTTTCTGTTAACTTGATGGTAATAGTAATTCTAATATCAAGAAAATTCTTAATAGCTACAGGAAATGTAGAAATTCAACTAAATGAAGATCCAGACAGGATTCTACAAGTCCAAGCTGGAGATAAACTCCTTCAAACTTTGGCAAATGAAGAGATGTTTCTTTCCTCCGCTTGTGGTGGTAAGGGAACTTGCGCTCAGTGTAAATGCGTTATCATGGAAGGAGGAGGAGCAATACTTCCGACTGAAGAAACCCATTTTACAAATCATGAAAAAAGGGAAGGTTGGAGGCTTTCATGTCAGGTTTCAGTAAAAGATAACATGAAAGTGCAGGTACCAGATGAAGTGTTTGGCGCTAAAAAATGGGAATGTGAAGTTATTTCTAATGAAAATGTAGCAACTTTTATTAAAGAACTGGTCCTTAAATTACCAGAAGGAGAAGAGGTAAATTTTAAGGCTGGGGGATATGTG
>Ga0207961_1000106_pt1 | contig 23533 bp, 22 predicted proteins | sample Knorr_S7_td_250__FD_185596 | JGI IMG/M metagenome (GOLD analysis project Ga0207961, IMG submission 185596) | Marine microbial communities from Southern Atlantic Ocean transect - Knorr_S7_td_250_ad_252m_LV_B (SPAdes) (version 2) | ecosystem: Environmental > Aquatic > Marine > Oceanic | place... | reverse complement strand
GGCTTTCTTGCTAGCGGATGCATAAGATTTAAAACTTTTACTACGTACATAATATGTCATTTTTCCTCTATTAAATGCCTGAGTTACTGTTATATCTGATATTCCTGTTTCATTCAATGCATTCTTTAAAGTAAGAGCATTTTCTTTATTCTCAAATGCACCAAATTGAATAAACCAAGTCTTATTAGATTGAACTTTTTTTTGATTAATAATTGGTTTATTTAATTTTTTCTGATATTCTTTTGCTGTTTTAATTTCTCCAGCAGCAGTCAATGCCTTATAAAGTAATTCTTTTGAAATATCTGTCACAAGATGGCTAGGAGCATTTACATTAAATTCTTTAAGTAATGTAGAAGACTGGATATAAGATCCTATAGCATACCTTAATTCAGCTTTTTTTAGAATAGACAACCAATAATAATCAGAATTGTCATTTAATTGAATAATCTGCTCATATATTTCTAGTGCTTTGTCACCATCAACAGTATTAATTGCTTTTTGATAGAGAACGCTCGAATCTGCATTCTGACCATAACAGAAAGCAATCAAAGAAATAAGTAAAATTGCCTTTATTTTAATTTTTATCTTCATTAATAGTAACGCTATAACAAACTTCAGATAATGATTTTCTTAACTCAATATCATCAGTATTAAGTTTTATTCGATTTAATTTAATGATATAAGATTCTTCATGTTGTTTTGCAAATTTTTCTATTAGCTCTTCTGCGGCATCTTTGTCATTTTTTTCAAGGTGAATATCGATAAGACGATTAAATACATACTTATGAAACATATTAGATAGTATGCCTTGATATAATGCTTCCATTTCATTAAACCTATTCTCTTCAAACAACATATTCTCAATATCTTTAAAGGTTTCAATGCTTGCCTTTGGCTCTTTTTCTGCAAATGCAATGAGGTTTTTTATTGCTAAGTCGATATCTCCTTTCTTTTGATAAACTTTAGCAAGCTCTAAATATGATTCATGGTATACATGTTCTGAAAGAACACTTTTCTCAAGAAAATTAATATAGTTCTTTTGATTATCTTTCTCTTTGTAGTCCATTGCAATAAAATAATTCAGCATTGATGCTTCATTTTTCGATTTTGATTGATGTTTAATCAACTTTTTCTCTAAATCCAATGCTTTATCCCATGATTGATTATCAATACAAATATTTTTAAGCATTGTTAAAGCCCATATGTTTTTCGAATCTAAGTCAATTATTTTTTTGAATTCATCCTCTGCTCTAATCATATTGTCAACTTCTAGATAATCCAATCCAAGAGCTTGATGAATCTGAATTTTCATTTGCTTAGATAATCCAGGTCTAACAATAATACTTTGATGAATTCTGATTGCTTTATTTATATTTCTATCTCTCAGGAGATTCCCTAACAATAGATATGCTTCAGTATTATTTGAATCTTTTTGAATAAGATCTTTCAAGATTTGAAAAGCTCTTTCATGTTTATTATCAATGATAGCTTTTAACGCTTTATTATAGACTTCAACATCGGTAGACTGTTTTGATTTCCTATTATTCACCAGAAAAATAATAAGAATCACAACAATTAATATTAGAGGGAGGAAATACGTTATTTCCAAAAAGCTATTCCTTATCAGTAAAATTAAATTCTTCACCGATAGCTACATTTCTTAAGCTATCAAGTTCATCAGAGACTTCTTTATTTTTCTTTACCAAACCAGAAATTTCAGAACGATAAGAAATCACCGATTTCAAAGAAATGATATATCCTATCACCATTCCAATCATAATAAGAGCTACAATTACTATATACCCTTCATTTGTGATACCTTCTTCTCTAAAAAAATAGATGGTAATAGGATCGCTATTCATTCGAAACCAAAAGAAAGTTCCAGCAAGAAATGCTGAGAAAAATAAAATTTTTAACAATCTAAACATTATGCTTCAACCATTTTTTTTCCATGTAAAATTACTCCTGTTGCATCTACAATTTCTACCGGAATTATATCTTTAATTTTACTTGAATTTTTTTCTAAAATCACCCATTCATTTGAGTCAGTTCTTCCAGCCCAGTGATTAGATGATTTTTTGCTTTCTTTCTCTATTAATACATTTTCAATTTTACCAATCTTTTTTGAATTCAATTCTAAAGTGTGTTTCCTTTGAACATTAATTAGTTTGTCTAATCGTTCTTTTTTGATTGTTTCATCAATTTGATCGGTAAATTGTTCAGCTTTTGTATATGGCCTAGGTGAATATTTAAAGGTAAAAGCAGAATTAAATTTTATTTTTTCCATTAAATCTAACGTTTCTTCAAAATGTTTCTCAGTCTCACCAGGAAAACCAACAATAATATCAGTTGATAATCCACAATTAGGCATTATTTCTCTTATTGTATCAGCCATATAATGAAAATGTTCCCTTGTGTATGTTCTGTTCATACGTTGTAAAATTTCGTTAGAACCAGACTGCATAGGAAAATGAACATAATTACAAATATTTTTTCTTGAAGCCATCACTTCTAATAATTCAACATTAATATCCTGAGGATGTGGAGAAGTATAACGAATACGTTTTACTCCATCAATATCTGAAACAGAAAGAAGTAAATCAGCAAACGAATTTTTCTCGTGTTTATATGAATTAACATTTTGGCCTAATAAAGTTATTTCTACAAAACCTTGATCAACTGCTTTTCTTACTTCAGTAACAATGCTTTCAACACTCCTACTTCTTTCTCTTCCTCTCGTGAATGGTACAATACAAAATGAACAAAATTTATCACATCCTCTCATAATTGAAACCCATGCATTAACACCTTTGTTTCTTTTTGGGAATAAATCTTCATATACTTCATATCTTGATAATTTTGTATCAACAATACTATTCTGTTCTACCATATGACGATTCATCAATTGAGGAAGGTTCCTATAAGAATCTGGACCAAGAATAATGTCAACATAAGGCTTATTTTTTAGCAAGTCATTCTTAAGGTTTTGAGCCATACATCCTAGGACACCAATAATCAAATGTGGTTTTTCTTTTTTGAGCTTGTGGAAATTCCCTAAACGAGAATGGATTTTCTTTTCTGCATTCTCTCTAATTGCACATGTATTGACAAAAATAGCATCTGCATCATCTAAATTTTCTGTTTTTTTTAATCCAATATCCTTGAGAATACCATCGACAAGTTCTGAATCGGCCATATTCATTTGACAGCCATAGCTCTCAAGCGCATAGCGTTTCACTTTTAATTCAGAATTGTGCATATTATTTGATATAACCGGTAAAAAAGTATTTTTTAGGATCTTCTACTTTTTTATTCTTATGTACTTCGTAGTGGAGATGGAATCCAGCAGCTCTACCGCTGTTACCAGATTTTCCTACTACATCACCTCGTTTGATTTTCTGACCTTTTTTAACATTAATCTTATAAAGATGGGCATATATTGTTTCATAGCCATAACCATGATCAATCTTTACATAACGTCCCCAACCAGAATCATACTGTGCTTTTGTTACAACTCCATCACCTGCTGCAATAACAGGAGTATTTAGGTTAACCGCAAAATCTTGTCCACGGTGCATTCTTCTTTTTCCATCTATTGGATCAGTTCGATAACCATAACTTGAACCTAAGTATGCAGATTCGACAGGCATAATAGATGGAACATGACGATACATTTTTTCATTTGATTTAATTTTATTAAAAATAGTGTTATAACTATTTTTCTGTGAATTCACAGTATATGATAATGAATCAATCGTATTTTTTAATTTATCTAATATCGTCGAAGAATCTTCATCATTTATTTCTTCAATATCTGATCCACCTGTTCCCATCTTCTTAATATCATCATCTAATGGTGGCAATGCAGCATATGTTCTCATTTCGCTGTCTTTTTCTTCTAACAATGCTAAATCTTTTTCAAGTTCAGCAACTTTATTTAATAATTCTTCAGAAACATCAGAATATTTCTGATTGGTTTCTTCTATCTTTCCTTCGTAATAGTTGCTTGAAAATTCGATAGAAAGATAATAATTAATCCCAATGAATAACATGAAAAGGACAGTAAGAAAAGTGGCAACATCCAAGAGTGAAAAATTAATCTGACGCAATTTATTAGAAGAAAGATAATGGAATGAAAAATATTTTTTCTTATTCATAATTACTTGTTTTCCTCTTCGATTGAATCCATTGGTTCAGATGTTTCATGATTAGGATTGTTAATTTCATCTTTTTTATCTTTAATTCTTTTTTTAATCACAACAATATCATTAATTAGTGATAAATAACGTTTATCACCAACAAAATTTAGAACATTTTTATCCTGAGTCTTATTAAATACATAGAGTCCCAATTTTACATACAAGCTAGAAAGTTTTCTTTCTAATTGAAGAATATCAAGACGAAGTCTGCTATTGTGAGTAAACTCTTCTGCTTTTTCAGAGGCGACTATGCCCCATTCAGATATACTCTTTTTAAAATCTTCCCAAACATTGCTCATGAAAGTGAATTTATAGATGAAAATAAATATAGCAAAGAATTTAAAGAGGGGCTCCCAGCCATTTTGGCTAGGAGCCCCTTTCCCTTTTATCGGTAGCCAACCAATTTATTGATTTTGTTTTCTCAAATAAGCAGGGATATCAGATTCATTTTCATGATTTTCTTTCTTATCCTGATTTGCTTCATGAGTTTGATCATACCCGTCTCCGAACACAAGTGTCGGTCCATCTCCATCTTCTTCTAAATCAATTTCTTCGTTCTTGTTAAAAGTTGAACTATCATTAGAGTCACTTTCTCTAAATAGTGGAGTGTCTTCTATCTCCATTATTTCCTCGCTTTTTCTATTATAATTACCTCTTAATACATCTTGTGATTTTTCCATTTGTTCAATTGGTTTTGAATTAAAGCCTGTAGCAATAACAGTTACTTTTAATTCATCTCCCATATTTTTATCAAGAACATACCCAGAGATTAGATTTACATCTTTTCCTGCTTCTTCAAAGACGATTTTTGTAGCAGCTGAAAGTTCTTCCAGAGTCATATCTTCATTTGCTGTAATATTAACAATGGCTCCTTTTGCTCCACTAATTGATTGTGTATCTAACAATGGACTAGATATTGCTTGCTGAGCAGCCAAAACAGCTCTTTCTTCTCCTCTTGCAATTCCTGAACCCATTACTGCATCACCCATTCCTCGCATTACACTTTCAACATCAGCAAAATCTAAATTAATTTCTCCTCGCTGATTGATTAAATCTGATATTCCTTGCGCTGCTTGCAGTAATATCGAGTCGGACATCTTAAATGAATCTTTTGCAGTTGTCCCTTTCTCAATAACTGATAGCAGTCTTTCATTAGGAATAATGATTAGTGTATCACAAAAATTTCTTAATGTGGAAACCCCTTGTAGAGCTTTTGACATTCTCTGAGGTGCTTCAAAATTAAAAGGTAAGGTTACAATTGCAACTGTAAGAATTCCTAAGTCTTTACATACTTTTGCAACAACAGGTGCAGCACCTGTCCCCGTACCGCCTCCCATACCAGCAGTGACAAAAACTAAGTCAGATCCGGCGACAAGCGATTGAACATGTTCTTGATCATTTAGCATTGCCTTACGACCAATATCCGGTTTTGCACCTGCTCCTAAACCTTTAGTCAGATCTCTTCCAATCTGGATTTTGGTCTCAGCATGATTAGTATCTAAGTCTTGGACATCAGTATTAATCGCAATGAAATCTACTCCTTCCATTCCTGATGTAATCATCCTATTTACTGCATTTCCTCCAGCACCACCGACTCCTAGTACCTTAATTCTAGCTTTTTGATCTTTTATATCATCAAATTCAAATAACATTACTCTCTCCTTTTTTTATTCAAAGAAACCTTTCCATATATTTGAAAAGTTTTCTGTAAATGATTTTTTAATACCAATAAGAGGGCTATCGTCTTCTACATGCGATACTGGCCATAATAATAGACCAATAAGCGTTGCATATTCTCGTTTGTCCTCTAAATTCTCTTTGAAGATTGTCTTCTTTAGTTGTAAATATTCACATTTTGTTCCTAGTTGTTCCTTAACTAGTAAATCAAGGTTTTTTACGTTTGCTCCGCCTCCAGTGATTTTAATACCCGATCCAAATTTTAATATATTTACCCCTGAAGCTTGAATTTCTTCATTCACTTTATTAATTATTTCTTTAAACCTTGATTCTGCGATTTCTGAGACTTCTTTTTTATTAAATTTTCTTTTTAAATCATCGTTTTCTATTGGTAGCTCAAAATTTGATTCAACATCAGCAAGTTTTGATAGCGCAGATACATGTTTTCTTTTTATTTCTTCTGCATGTTGAATTGATGTATCAAATCTTGTCGCTAAATCTTTTGTCACTAAATTAGATCCTATAGGAATTACCTTTGAGTGAATAAGGTATTTGTCTTTATAGATTACAACATTAGTTTTATCAGAACCAATATCTACAAATACAACTCCGAGCTTCTTATCGTCTTCTGAAAGATTACCATAAGAGGATGCTAAACCATCAAACACGGGATTAATATCAATTGCTAAATCTCCAGTAAAACATGCATCAATTTGAGCTAAATTGAATTCTTGAACATGAATTACGTGAGCTCTTGCTTCAACAATTTTCCCACGCATACCAAGAGGATTACGAACGAGAGGTGAATCATCTATAACAAATCCTTGAGAAATCTTGTGTAAGATATGTCTGCCTGTAGAAACTTGAATATCAGCACATTGCGATAAAAGTTTTGATTTAATTTCTTCATCTATCTTAGAATCAGTACTATCATTGATGCTGGTACGACTTAATGAATTAATAGATTTAATAGTTTTACCTGACATTGAAACCATAACATCTTTAATGTTAATTTTTGCTTCTTTTTCAATTCTATCTATTAAATATTCCAAATCTTTTCTTAATCTTTCTTTATCAACGATAGTTCCACATTCTATGCTTTCAGTTTTAATAGTTTGAATAGATAAAATCTCTAATTCTTGGTCCTGATTTACTCTTCCCACAGCACCTTTGATACTAAAAGAACCTAAATCAAAAGCTACATGTAATGAATTTTTCATATTCTTTCTTTAACTATTATTTGATTTTTATATCTAAGATCTATGTATTTATAAATATTAAAGTTTTTATCATCAGGCAAAGCGCTTTCAAAAGCTTGCAAATAATCTAGTTTTTTAAAGATTCCATCTGATCCAAGTAAAATTTTTGTTTTACCATTCTTGAGAATTATTTCATATTCATTTTCTTCATTAAAAAGAAATTCTGAAATTTCTTCATACAAACTGGCAAAGTTTTCCTTTGAATATCTGATAATATTTACAGATTTCAGAACATTGGAAGATTTGGTTTTTTCTCCTCTTGGATACAATTCTTTGTTAGTTTTAAAATTCGATAATATTGGAAGAGACATGCTAGAATATTGAACTGGTAAACAAATACCATCAGAATCTAGCATAATTAAATCCTCCGCATTTATTATAGCAATAGGCTCTCTTTCATAGATAGTAATATTAATTGTTTGAGGAAATGTTCTGAAAACCTTGCAATCTTTTATATACTCTAGAGATTGAATATCATTCTTATAAGATTGCAAATCAAAAAACATAATATGATTATTATTAATTTGATCTTTATAAGAAAGTAATGGGGTTTCGTCAAAATAATTTATACCATCAATCTCAACATTTTTAATGGTAAACATATCATTAAATGCCGCCCATTTAATGGCCAAGAAAATTATTATTACCATTCTTAACAAAAAGAAAGGAATTTCAATATAGGATTTTCTAATGTATTTATTAATATTCATAATGATTCAATCTCTCTTTCTTCAAAACCCATTAGTTTCACTTCCAAATTCATTTCTATATCAAATTTGTCTTTAACGGTAGATTTTGCTTTCTTTATTAAGGCCAACATCTCTTCTGCTTTTGCATCTCCTACATTCACAAAAAAATTTGCATGTTTTTCAGAAATTTGTGCTTGTCCAATAGTCAAACCTTTTAATCCTGCTTTATCAATTAACATTCCAGCAGGATTATCTTTTGAAGGATTCTTGAATACGCTACCAGCAGAACGATAGTTCAATGGTTGTGTATCTTTTCTTCCAGATTGAGCTATTTGAGATTGGTCTTTTATTAAATTTTCATCCGATAAAGTAAGATCAAATATTGCTGATAAAAGTATACTTCCATTTCTAAACGAAGAGGATCTATAACCAAAATCAATCTCAGATTTTAATAAAGTTACGAGCTGGTTATCAGGATCAAGTAATTCTACGCTCTTCAAACAATTTGAAACTTCGCCTCCCCATGCACCAGCATTCATAATTAATGCCCCTCCAAGAGTACCTGGAACTCCAACAAGATTTTCTAAACCTTTTAGATTATTTTTAATGGATTCTCTTACTAATTTTCCCAACATTACTCCACATTCTGCATAAATTTTATTATTGTTTACTTCTAAATTTTTTAGACAATCTTTAATACAAATCACCACCCCTTTAATGCCATTATCACTAACTAACAAGTTAGATCCTGAACCAATAACATTAATTTCTTGATTAGCTTCTCTACTTATTTCAAATACTCTAATCAAGTCTTCTTTATTCGATGGCAAAACAAACATTTCCGCAGGACCACCAATACCATACGTTGTATGTTTCTTCATCAATTCATCAACTAAAACCGTTGAATTTGTATCATTTATAATATATTCTTTCAATTGTTGCATTATAGCAGTCTATCCTTAAGTGGATCACAATATCGCCATATATTTCCTGCTCCAATCATTAGAATTATGTCTCCTTTTTTGTAATTTGATTCTATATCGTTAATCAAATTTTCTAATGTTGTATTAGAGACCGATTTGTGTCCTAAATTTTTCATTTCCTCTACAATCTTTTCAGAATTAATAGATTCATTCATTGATTCTCTAGATGCAAAGATTTCAGTTACTAGTACTGAATCAGCTGATAAGAGAGATTGTGCAAATTCTTTGGAAAATTGCGCTGTCCTTGAATAAAGATGAGGTTGAAAAGCTACTACTAACCTTCTATCCCAATTATCTTTTATTGCTTTTATAACACTCTCTACTTCTACTGGATGATGTCCATAATCATCAATAATTGTTAATTCTTCACTGTGAGTTTTAATATCAAATCTTCTTTTTACCCCATCAAAATCATTTAGACTTGTAGTAATCTTATCTATCGGAATATTCATTATGGTAGCTATTGAAATAGCTCCTAAAGCATTCAATACATTATATTGACCAGGAAGATTTATCGATATAGGATATTTTTTATTCTTTGTGATTAGATTAAATGTAGTTTTACCATTTTCCTGTACAATATCTTCTGCTCTAAAATCAACATCTTTTGATTTGATTCCATAAGTAAAAATTGGTTTATCAATTGACTCAATTAATGAGGAAGCATTCTCAGAATCTTTACAGATACTTACAGCCCCATAGAATGGAATAGGACTTGTAAATTCAAGAAAAGTTCTTTTTAAATCATCTATATCCTTATAGCAATCTACATGTTCTAAGTCAATATTGTTGATAAGAGCTATGGTAGGATTGAGTTCTAGAAGACTTCTATTGTATTCATCGGCTTCAACCACAAAAATATCTCCTTCGCCTAATACTGAATTAGTATTGATAGATTTAACAACCCCTCCAACAATAATTGTAGGATCCAATTCAGAGTCTTTTAATATTGAACCAATCATTGATGTTGTTGTTGTTTTTCCATGTGTACCAGAAATTGCAACCGTAGAAGTTTTCAATTTTGCAAGCTGTGAAATCATTTTTGCTCTAGAATAACACATGATATTTTGTTTCTTTGCCTCTATTAATTCACAATTGTCTTTTGGAATAGCATCAGAGTAAACTACAATATCAGATCCATTGATATTTTCCGCTTTGTGCCCTATAGATATTTCAATATTGAGTTTTTGAAGCCTATCTACGTTAGTAGATTGAGTTAAATCAGATCCAGTAATATTAAATTTCTGATTATGCAGTAATTCTGCAATACCACTCATTCCGATACCTCCAATACCAATAAAATGGATATTTTTTGCACTAATTAGCATGTAAATGCTCCAAAATATTGTCAGTAATGATTTTTAAAGAATTAGGTTTGTTTATTGCTTTTATATTCTTTCTCATAGAAGAATAAATTCTCTCATTGGTGAATATTTCATTAATTTTTTTAAATAATGATTCACTTGTGATATCTTTTTCTTGCATAATGATAGATGCAAAATTCTCCTCTAAAACTTTAGCATTATAGTATTGATGGTTTTCTGCAGCAAATCTAAATGGTACAAAAATTGCAGGTTTCTCAAATTGTAATAATTCGGATACTGTCATTGCACCAGATCTTGATATAACTAAATCGGCAATACCATATAGGTAAGGCATATTTTCAACAAATGATAATACATTAATTGAACTATTACTGTATTCTTCATACTTATTAAAGTTATTTTTTCCCACAAGCCAAATAAGATTAATATCTGGAATAACATTTTTCTTAATTCCCTCCAAAACAAGATTATTTAAGAATTCTGATCCTTGACTTCCTCCAACAACAAGTAACACTCTTTTTTTATTATCAATATCTAATGATATATCTTTGTAGGGTTTACTATGTAGTGGATTTCCAGAGAATATAGTATTTGATTTTTTTAAATAAGTTTTTGCACTATCAAATCCAAGAAAAACAATTTTTGCCTTCTTACCAAATAATCTAGTTACAATACCAGGAAATGAATTCTGATCATGTAAAAAATATGAGATATTGAATATTCTAGCTACTTGAAGAGGTAAAAAGGAAGAATATCCACCAGTTGCAATAACTAAATTTGGCTTGTTCTTTAGGAAAAATAAAAATACTCTTATAAAACCAAAAAATAATTCAAACAATAGGAAAAAGCTATTTACCAAATTTTTGATACTAAAAGATCGATTTAATCCTCTAATTGGAATTAATAAACTTTCTAAGTTTTCAGAAATTATTTTTTGTGATTCAATTCCATATTTTGATCCAATATAATACATGCTTTTATTTTTTAACTTTTTATCAAGTTCTTGTTTAATTGCCATCAACGGATAATAATGACCTCCTGTTCCTCCACCACAAAATACTATGTTAACTTTACGTACCAATGCGAGGTCTCCATTCTTTAACATTTAATTTTCGTTGAGCTTTACTAATATTTAAAAGAATACCTATCATCAATAAATTCATTATTAAAGCCGATCCACCATGACTAATAAAAGGAAGAGGAATTCCGGTTACAGGAAGCATACCTACAACATATCCAATATGAACGAAGGCATAATAAGTAATACTTAATCCAAAACCGATAGTTAAAATTATTCCAAAAATATCATTTGAATTTTTTGCAATCTGTACAACTCGATAAAAAATAATCATATAGGCAATAATGAGAATTGTAGCACCTATGAATCCAAGCTCTTCTCCAACAATTGCAAAAATAAAGTCTGAATATTGTTCTGGAAGATATCCCAATTTTTGTGTGCCTTCTCCAAGCATTCCAGATAGACCGCCTTGATTAAGTGCAATTTCTGCTTGCGTTGCATGGAATACTGTTGCTGAATCATCGCTAGATGCAATACCTAGAATTCCATTTGCAAAGTCAACTATTCTATCTGTCCAATAATTTCCTCTATTAAGAGCAAATATTAAGAAAGAACTTCCCGCTAATAAAACTGTGGTAGAAAACTGTACTAATCTTGTCCCACCAACAAATAATAGCGAAAAAACAATGGCCATAAGCACCATTGCAGTAGATAAATCAGGCTGACTCCATATTAAAAGAGCAATTGGAGAAACAACAAGAACTGGAAAAACAATTCCTGTAAGAAACTGATTCATATTTTTATAGTTTTTATCAATATAATCAGCTAAAAACACTATTACTGAGAATCTGGCAAAATCGGCAACTTGAAATGAGATTGGTCCAATGGAAATCCATCTAAAATCTCCTTGGAGTTTTGTGTACAATAACAAAAAAAATGAAGTACCCATTAAAAACCAAGCCAACTTTTGGAGATGTCTATAATTAAAATAGGACATAAATAGTAGTATTAATACTCCAGGAACAAGTTTTGCAGCCTGTCTAAGAAAATATGAATAACCTACTTCAGGGGAACTTGCAATAAGAAGCATTGGCAAACCAAGAGCAACTAGGAGAACAACCGTCCAAAGTAACCATTTATCTTGTTTTTTCTCTTTAATATTAATTTTCATGATGCATATCCGTTAACAATCTCTTTAAAGAAAGAGCCTCTATGTTCAAAATTATCAAACTGATCAAAGCTTGCACATGCAGGTGACATTAAAACAGAATCTCCTTCTTTTGCTAAAGCAAAAGCATTATCAACAGCATCTTTAAACTTATTTTGTTCTATTACATGTATCGAAGAAGATAAAGAAGCTGTAATATCTTTTGCTGCCATACCATATGCTATTATTAATTTGATTGCACTATGATATTGTAAAATTTTAGAAAAATCTGAGTCTTTTGATAATCCACCCATTATAAGAAGAACATTCTTTCCGATAGATTTTATAGCTACTTCTACTGATGAAATGTTTGTTGCTTTAGAATCATTAATAAATTTTATACCATTAATCTCGTTAACAAATTCAAATCTATGCTCCAAACCTTCAAACTCTTTTAAAGAAGAGAAAATTAATTTATCATTCATATTCAATTTTTTTGCAATGGTAGCAATACCAATGAAATTTGAAATATTATGTATACCCTTTAATTTGCAATCATCTGTCAAAAGAAAATTTTCATTAGAAGAAGATTTTATCTTATTGTCTTCTAAATAAAATTGACTATGTTCTTTATTCAAAGAGTAGCTTATACAAGGAACATTTATTTTATTAATTTCTTTCGATATTACTTCATCATCGCAATTATATATGACCAAATCATCTTTACCCATGTTTTTGAGTAGATTCATTTTTGACTTACAATAACTTGTAAAATTATCATATCGATCTAAATGATCTTCGGTAATATTTAAAATAAGTGCTATCTTAGGTTTAAATTCTTGTATATCTTCAGTTTGGAAACTAGATAATTCAAGAATACAAAAATCATTTTCTGTAATCATATTTTTATTTTCTTCATAAACAATCTTTGAGAAAGGAATACCGATATTGCCAGATTTTATAACATTAAATTTCTTTGATAATATTTTGTGTAAACAACTAACTGTAGTTGTTTTCCCATTAGTTCCAGTAATAGCAATTAATTCTAGATTAGAAAATCTATAGGCAAATTCAACTTCACCAATAATCTGGATATTATTTTTCTTAGCTTCTTGCAAAATCTCTATATTTTTAGGAACTCCAGGAGATTTGATTATTAAGTCTGAATTCAAGACTTCTTTTGAATGATTCCCGAGTTCAACTTTTACATTTAAATCGGTTAGATCTTGGATATAATCTTCATTAATATTTTCTTTTGAATCAGAGACAAATACATTAGCCCCAAGTAATGATGCTAGCTTAGCAGACCAATAACCGCTATCACCTAATCCGATAATACTAATATTTGTTTTCTTTAGATTCATATTTTGGCTTCCAGTTTGCAAATTGAATTTTTTGGTACCTTTGTTCCAGGTTCCAAGGACTGGAATACTATTCTACCAGAACCAATAATCTGAGGTTTTATACCTCGTAGTTTTAAAATCTGTATTGCTTCTCTTACATTTTTATCTTTTAAATCAGGAACAACTACTAATTCTATATTTTTTTGAATTAAAACTTGATTTGATCTTTTTAATTTTCCGTTTATGTTTTTTGTCTCTCTTTTTTTATCCACTTTAATGCTTGGATCAATATTGATAATTCGATTCATCACCGATTTGAAAACAGGTGCTGCTGAAACTCCCCCAAAATGCTGATTATCCGAAGTTGAAGGTTCGTCTATTATAATCAATGCAAGCAATTGAGGATTATCTTTTGGAAAAAACCCAACAAAACTTGATAGAAATTTAGATTCTGAATATCCACCATCTGTTTCTAATTTTTTTGCAGTACCTGTTTTTCCAACAATATCCCAACCTTCTAAATAAGCTTTTTGACCAGAACCAATATTAATAGTTTTGAATAATATATTTTTTAAAGTTTCAGCATTACTTTGTGATAAGACACGTTTTTTAACTCTCTTTTTATTATTAAGAGTTGTCTTATCATTCTTTATAACTTTATCAATGAGATATGGTTTCAATAAAAAACCTCCATTTGCGATTGATGCATATGCCATTGCCACATGAATTGGAGTGACAGAAACTTCATATCCTATTGGAATACTATGCATACTAGAAAGGGTCCATTTTTTTGTATCTTTAAGTGTTCCATTAGGTTCCCCATAAAGACTTAAACCAGTTTTTGAACCAAAACCAAGTTCTTTAGCTTTGTTATATATACGATCTCTTCCTAATTCTTCAGCAATTTTAATTGTTCCAATATTACTTGAGTAAATCAAGATTTCTTCCATTGTTAATATGGTATTAGGTTCATAATCTTCTACCATCTTTATTCCATGGAAATCATATGGACCTTCAACATTATATTCTTGAAGCGGTTTAATACCATCCTCTAAAGCAGCACCAATAGTGACAATCTTAAATGTGGATCCTGGTTCAATTAAATCTGAGACAATTCTATTTTTTTTATAACTTGCTTCAAATTCTCGCTGAAAATTTGGATTAAAGTCAGGTACGCTAACCATTGACAAAATTCTACCATCTTCAGGATTAATAATAATACCCATAGCACCAATTGCCTCTGTTTTTTCCATTTGATTTATTAATTCTTCTCTTAGAATAGCTTGATATTCCTTGTTAAGCGTTAAATATATATCTGAACCGTCTTCAGGATCTTCAGAATCCAGTGTTGGATCAGAGATTCTTTTTCCTCTATTGTTTATTTTAAATGCCCTTGACGTGGATTTTCCCTTCAAATGTTTATCATATTGATATTCTAAACCCTCTATTCCCCTATCATCAGTATCTGTAAATCCAACAATCTGACCAAATAATTCCTGTTGTGGGTAATATCTTTTATAATCTTTTTCTATTTTTAATATTTCTGGATATTTTCTTGTCAGATTTCGACAATTTTTCTTTGTTTTCTTCTCTAAAACTATATAAGATTTATTAGTATTAAGAAGCTTGGTTTCATAATAATCTATATCTTTACCAGTACAATCTGATAAATCTTTTAAAAGTGTTTTCTTATCATTTAGATATTCAGGATGAATACCAATTTCATAAAATGTTAAATTCTGTGTAAGGGGTCCACCATCTCCATCAAAAATATTTCCTCTTTTCCCTTCAACATTTTCTTGTCTGAAACCTTGCAATTTATCAGTTGCATTTACAATCTGTAAATCAAACAGTCTAAAAATGAATAGTATTCCTACGATTAATAGCATACTGCTTAGAAATCGTATTCTATTCTTAAAATTTAGAAAGCTTCTAGTCATTATTTAACTTTGTATTTACTATAATTGTTTCTGGCTTACTATCAACAAGACCAATTGTTTTTGCTTTTTTTGATAGTGCGTCAGATCTTTTCATTTTTTCAACCTTATTAGCTGTTAAAGCCAATTCTTCTTTCAATAAATTCAATGTTTTTAATTGGATATCAATATGTGATTGAGTTTTATCCATCTCTAAGAAACTCGCTAGATATATATAAACACTTATAAAAACTATTAAAAACATCGCCCCCCACTTGTAATTATCCCTTCTTTCAATCTGAGCTATAGTTAATCTTTTTTTCTTCTTCGATTTAGCCAATTTTTTCTCCCACTCTCATTTTTGCACTTCTTGATCTTTTATTTGATGTAATCTCTTCATCAGTTGGAATAAATGGTTTCTTTGATAAGATCTGAAGCTGTTTATTTCGACTTAATTCTTTAAACTTATTTTTAACCATTCGATCTTCCATAGAATGGTAACTAATAATTACAATCCTACCCTTAAGCTCAAGAAAATCTATAAAGACATCTAGGAATGACTCTAAATGTGCTAATTCATTATTGGTTTTAATTCTTAAAGCTTGAAATACTCTTGCACGCGTCTTGATACGATATTTATAAGGAGTCAGTCTATTTATAATATCTATTAACAATTCAGTGTTTATTGTTTCTTTTGATTCTTTAATAGCTCTTGCGATTCGGAATGCATTTCTTTCTTCTCCAAATTCTTTCAAAATTATCCCTAATTCTCTTTCTGAAGAATTTGTAATAACATCTTCTGCTGTTTGTTGATTATCTAAATCAAATCTCATATCTAATCTTGAATTATATCTATATGAAAATCCTCTGGAAGGACTATCCAATTGAAAAGAAGAAAGACCAAGATCTAGAAAAATACCATTCACTTGGGTAATCTTCAGTTTAGAGAGAACATTTTCTAAATCTTTATAGCTTGAATGGAATAATTCAAAATTCTTAAAATCACTTAATTTGTTTCGCGCAATTCTAATTGAATTGGAATCCCTATCAAAACCAACTAAGAATCCATTTTTTAAATTTTGTAAAATTTCATAAGAATGTCCACCGAGGCCAACAGTTCCATCAATATAAAACCCAGTTTCTAGAATATTTAGATTATTAATTGTTTCCGACAACATTACAGGAAAATGACCATGATTTTCTGTCGGAATAGAATTCATCAGACAGTTACTTTCTTGGAGAGTTCTTCGTAAGAATCGTCATCAACAACGGTTTTCTTATCGCTAAAGATAAGGGTTCTCTTATCCCAGATTTCAACTTTATTTAAAACACCAATAATTGTTAAATCTTTAACAATTTTTGCATATTTAATTAATTGTTTTGATAAAATTACCCTTCCTTGATCATCGCATGAAGCCATTCTTGCATGCCTTAGATGGTTTCTTAAAAAAATACGATTGGTGGTAGACAATGAAGATAGTTGGTTTAATTCAATTTCAATTTTTTTCCATTCACTTAAAGGATATACCCATATGCATGAATCAATACCTCTTGTTAAAACAAATGTATTTTTATCACTTTTTTTAAGTTGTTGTCGGAATGGAGAAGGAATATTGACTCGGTTCTTTGAATCAACTACAAAATTATATTCTCCTATAAATGTATATTGGCTACTCATAATAAAAAGGGAAAATTACCCACAATTCACCACCTATCTTAATAAGAAGACATATCTGAGTCAATAAGTTTATTGAAAAAGATATCTAATTAGACCAAAACAATGAAAAAAATAGAGAGTGGGTAATAGTTTATCTACTAGGAATGTATTTTATTACAGAAACTACCGTAGGATTAGATTTTAGATTGACTACAACTGGAAAATTATTTGCAACGAGAGTAGAAAGATCAACAGGAGATCCAAATTGAGATTTAGAATATAAAATTAATTCAATATCATTAGTATTTCCTATTATGATTGTTTTACTTTCTCCATCCCATTGTTCGTTAATAATGTCAGATTTGACTTTATCACAAATATCACAGATAAAATATTCTTGTTCAGAATTATCATCGGAAAAATGAATATAATTCTCATCAGATGATTCGAAACGAATGGTTATAGGAAACTTTAAGTCTTCAGTGAAAGAGTCTTCAGAATTAATCTCATAAAGGGATTCTAGATCATTCTGATCTAGTCGCAGAGATTCCTCTTTTTCAAATACCGAAGAAGTTGGCCTATTCTGCAGTGTAATAATGGCCACTAAAACTATAATAAATATAAAACCAATTAAAACATTAGATCTTTGTATATCAGATAATTGAATATTAAAAATATCTTTTTTTTCTGGTTCATACTGAGAATCAATAATTCTTCCTTCTTTTTTCTTATTTAAAAAATCATCTAGACTATCAATGGCTTCATCAACATCACAACCAATCTCTTTTATATAAGCTTTAAAAAATAATCTTAAATATACACTAGGGACTTCAATAAACTTTCCAGATTCAAGTGCTTTTATATATTTAACATCAATTTTTGTTCTACGACTTATGTCTTCTAGAGAAATTTTATGTTCTCTTCTTATCTTCTTATAATGTGAGTAAAAAATCATAATTTTTTTAATATTCTTTCGATTTCACTACTTTTAAACTTCCTTAACGGAAAACCTACAATATTATGATAACATCCGTCAATCTTTTTAATTAAAAATTGTTCACATTCCTCAATATTATATGCTCCCGCTTTATCTAATATATCGAAAGATGATATATATTTTTTAATATTATCATCTGATAAATTTTTAAACGTGACAAAAGAATGATCAACAATTGTATTAACTTTACCATTCACCACCAAACTTAGAGCACTCATTACACAATGTGTTTGGTTTGACAATTCCTTGATAATCTTAAATGCCTCTTCTGTTGACTTTGGTTTTCCAATGATTTTCTCTTTCAAATTAATAATAGTATCACCAGCAACAATAGCATTATGTCTATTGTCTTCCCAAACAGAAAAAGCTTTTTTTTCAGATATATCTCTAACATAATCATCAGGTAAAAGCTTATTTTTATTCTCTTCATCTATCTCAGAAGGATAAATATTAAAATGATATCCTAATTCTGAGAAAATTTTTCTTCTTCTTGGTGATTTAGATGCTAATATTATTTCCATTTTTTTTTAAGTAAATTTAGTTATTTTTGTTGAGTAAAAATGAATGATTTAAAAACAGTAACTGAAACTTATTCAAAATATATTAATTCAATACCTAAGGCTAGAGAATTTTTTAATCGACCTTTAACATACACTGAAAAAATTCTTTTCTCTCACTTAAGTGAACCACTTGAATCTATCCCTAATAGAACAAAATCATTTTGTTCTATTAAACCAGATAGAGTTGCTATGCAGGATGCAACGGCTCAGATGGCTTTGCTTCAATTCATAAATTCTGGAATGAAAACCACAGCTGTTCCAACAACAGTCCATTGTGATCACTTGATTACAGCAATAAATGGTGCAAAAGATGACTTAGATAATGCTATTATTAAAAATAAAGAAGTTTATGATTTTCTGGTTTCTGTATGTACTAAGTATGGAATTGGATTTTGGAAACCTGGTGCAGGAATTATACATCAAATTGTTCTAGAAAATTATGCTTTTCCAGGATCATTAATGATTGGAACAGACTCTCATACTCCGAATGCAGGAGGTTTAGGAATGATCGCTATTGGCGTAGGAGGAGCAGATGCAGTTGATGTAATGACTGATTCTTTGTGGGAAGTAAATTGGCCAGGAATTATTGGAGTAAAACTGACTGGGAAATTAAACAATTGGACTTCATCAAAAGATATAATATTAAAACTTGCAGGAATTTTGACAGTAGAAGGTGGTACAGGCAAAATCATTGAGTATTTTGGTGAAGGAACACAAAGCATAAGTTGTACTGGAAAAGCAACAATTACTAATATGGGAGCAGAAGTTGGAGCAACTACTTCGATTTTTCCATATGATAAAAAAATGTATGAATATCTTGTTGCAACATCGCGATCAGAAATTGCAGCAGAGGCCGAAAAAATAAAAAATGAATTAAAAGCTGATGATGAGGTTTTTGATAATCCAGAAAAATATTATGATGAAGTAATTGAAATTAATCTGTCTGAATTAGAACCACATATTGTTGGTCCTTATAGTCCAGATCTTTCAAGAAAAATATCAGAAATGCCTAATGCAATTGAGAAAAATAATTATCAAAATAATCTAAAAGTTGGATTAATTGGAAGCTGTACTAACTCATCATATGAAGATATTGAAAGAGCAGCTCATGTTGCAAAACAGGCACTAAACAAAGGTTTAAAAACTAAATCACAATTCTATATTACTCCTGGTTCAAATCAAATAAAAGCGACGATGGAACGTGATGGATATACAGAAATATTTGAAAAACTTGGTGGAGAAGTACTTGCCAACGCATGTGGACCATGTATCGGTCAATGGAAGAGATCTGATGTGGATGATGGTGAGAAAAATACGATTATTACTTCTTTCAATAGAAATTTTGCAAAACGTAATGATGGAAATGCGGCAACTGAAGCATTTGTTGCTAGTCCTGAAATTGTTACGGCTTTAGCAATTGCAGGAAAATTAGATTTTAATCCTATTTCGGATAGTATCATGCTTGACAATAATGAAAAATTTATATTTGAAGCACCAGAGGGTTCGGAATTACCTAATGAAGGATTTGCAAAAGTTAAAACATTAGATTTTGATCCTTGTGAAATCCCAGAAATCAATAAAGAAATTTTTATCAATCCTAACAGCAAAAGACTACAGATATTGCAACCTTTTGAAAAATGGAACAATAAAGAAATGGGAGATCTCAGAATACTTATAAAAACAAAAGGAAAATGTACAACAGATCATGTTTCTCCAGCTGGACCATGGCTTAGATTTAGAGGACATTTAGAAAATATATCAGAAAATATGTATTCTGGAGCATTAAATGCTTTCACAGAAACTACCGGTGAAGCAATTAATACAGACAACAGAAAAACAGAAAATATATATGAAGTTGCCAAATATTATAATTCAAATAATATTGATTGGATAGTTATTGCAGATGAAAATTATGGTGAAGGATCTAGTAGAGAACACGCAGCCATGGAACCAAGATTTATGGGTTGTAAAATAATTCTTGCAAAAAGCTTTGCTAGGATTGCACAAACTAACCTTAAAAAACAAGGGATTATACCTTTAATCTTTGAGAATGAATCAGACTACGATTTAATTGAGGCATTTGATATAATTTCAACTGTCAATTTGAAAGAATTCAAATCAGGAAATAACATTAAACTATCTCTAAAAAAACCAGATGGATCAATACATGCAATTAATACTTTACACACATTTTCTAACAATCAAGTTTCATGGTTTAAAGCAGGATCTGCATTAAATCTTATAGCAAATCGGTCATGAATGGTATAAATAAAATAAATAAAGATTGGGATTTTACTATTGGATTAGAAATTCATGTTCAATTGGATACAAATTCTAAGATGTTTAGTTCATGTGAGTATTCTTATGATAAATCAGAAAATTCATTAACATGTCCTACCTCTCTTGGATTGCCTGGAGCTTTGCCAACCATTAATGAAAGAGCAATTGATTTTGCAATCAAATTTGGTTTAGCAGTAAAGGGAAACATTAATTCATCTTTCTCATTTGCTAGAAAACACTATTTTTATCCTGATCTTCCTAAAGGATATCAAATTTCACAATATGAAAAACCAATTGTAACAGGAGGATCAATCCCAATTTGGTGGGATAATAAGAAATATAATATTGATCTAACACGAGCTCATCTTGAAGAAGATGCAGGAAAATTAACTCACAACCTCTCTAAAGATAAAAGCGAAGTTGACTTTAATAGAAGTGGTGTTCCTTTAATTGAAATTGTAACAGAACCAGTTATGTCTCATCCTGAACAAGCAAGAGCTTTCATCCAAAGAATTAAACAAGTTGTTAATTATATTCTTATATCTAATGCTGAAATGGAACAAGGAAAATTAAGATGTGATGCAAATATTTCTATTAAGAAGAAAAATTCAAAAAAACTTGGAACAAAAACGGAAATTAAAAACATTAATTCTTTTAGAAATGTACAAAAAGCAATTGAATCTGAAATAAAAAGACAACATAAATTGTTGATGACTGGAAAATCGGTTAAACAAGCAACTCTTACATGGAATAATGAAAAAAATATTGCAGAAGTGATGCGAATCAAAGAAAATGCTGATGATTATAGATACTTTCCTGACCCTGATTTGCCACCAGTAGAAGTTGATCAAAAAAGAATTCAATCGATCAAAAAATCACTTCCTCTTCTTCCATTTGACTTAGAAAATAGGTGGATAAAAAATTATAATCTTACATCTATTGAAGCTATGACTCTATCCAACACTGCTGAGATTGCATCCTATTTTGAAAAAATGATTTCAGTCAATACAAATCCCAAAGATGCAAATAAATGGATTACAGGAGAATTATTTAGACTATTTAATGAAGAAAATAAATTATTCGATAGCAAGAAAATTAGTCCTAAAGATTTATCAGAAATTATATCTTTAGTTAATACGGAAAAAATAACAGCGTCTTCTGGAAAAGATATCTTAAGAAAATTATTCCACTCTAAATCATCTCTTAAAACAATTCTCAAAGATGGAAAATATACTGATGATTCCAAAAAAATCAACATTAAAGAGATTGTACAGTCAGTTCTTAAAGAAAATCGAGACGAAGTTTCTAGATTTAGGAATGGGGAAGAAAAATTACTTGGTTATTTTATAGGAAAGATAATGAAAGTTTCTGGTGGAAAAATAAATCACAAAAAAATTATTGAAGTTCTGAATAAAGAATTAAAGAAAAAATAATTAGAATTTTCTTCCTTGAGACACTAAATCTCGAATCACAACATCAATACCTTTTTTATCAATAATTCTTAGTCCCTTTGCAGATACTCTTAAAGTAATAGACTTGTTTAAACTATCAACCCAAAAAGTCTTCTTTTGAAGATTAATATCGAATTTTCTACGAGTTTTGTTATGAGCATGACTAACATTGTTACCATGCATAACTTTCTTACCTGTAACTTCACAAACTCTTGACATTTTTTAACCTTTTTTTGTTTAATTTTATTAAGGTTTGGAAATATAAATCATTTATGACTCATTTCAAAAAAAAATTACAAATTGGAAATATTAATATAGACTTCCCTTTCTTCTTAGCTCCTATGGCTGGAGTGACAGATTATGCTTTTAGAGTAATAGCAAAAGAATTCGGTGCTGGCATAGTATATTCAGAATTTGTCTCTGCACATGGCATTATTAGAAAAAACGAGAAAACTCTCAAAATGATTCAGTTTTCCGATTTCGAAAGACCGATTGGAATTCAAATATTTGGTGATAGTCCTGAGGTAATGAGAGATGCAGCCAAAGTTGTCTATGAAAAATTTAAACCAAATCTTATTGATATTAACTATGGATGTCCAGTACCTAAAGTAACTAAGAAAGGAGCTGGATCTGCTGCATTAAAAGATTTATGTCTTATGGAAGATATTACTCAAGCAGTCGTAGAATCTGTTCCAAAAATTCCAGTAACTGTTAAAATGAGAGCTGGATGGAATGCAGAAAAAATAGTTAGTACAGAAGCTGGCATTAAACTTGAAAAAATTGGAGTTAAAGCTATTACATTGCACCCAAGAACTACGGTTCAAATGTATAAATCAAAAGCAAACTGGGATTTGATAAAAGAATTAAAAGAAAATGTTGATATTCCAGTCATTGGAAATGGTGATGTAAGTAGCATTGATGATATAAAAAGAATGTTCAAAACTACAAATTGCGATGGTATTATGATTGGCAGAGCTGCGCTTGGTAATCCTTGGTTTTTTACTGAAATAAAAAAATATATGAATAATGAAG
>Ga0207961_1000102_pt1 | contig 23740 bp, 21 predicted proteins | sample Knorr_S7_td_250__FD_185596 | JGI IMG/M metagenome (GOLD analysis project Ga0207961, IMG submission 185596) | Marine microbial communities from Southern Atlantic Ocean transect - Knorr_S7_td_250_ad_252m_LV_B (SPAdes) (version 2) | ecosystem: Environmental > Aquatic > Marine > Oceanic | place... | reverse complement strand
AGACCGAAGACAAGACTCTGGTCAAAGCTACAATCCATTGATAATGATCTAGATTCTTTGAATTAATGAAAATTTCATAGGGTCTGTATTTTTCATACTCAGTGCCTTGGTTAAGGACAATGTCATTAATAGTGATGTACATTGCATGATCTGAAACAGGTGGTTTTATTTTATAGGTAGTTCCTCTGAGCATTTCAGGCCGTTCTAGCCTCTCATGCATTCTCACAACATTAGCTTCATCTTCCTGCTGATGTTCTATTTGATTAGCTTCAGCTTGTGCTTCTTGTTGTTGTTCTTTAGTCGCAACTTTATAACCAACAATTTTCTTTTCAATTTTAATCGCCATGACCAAGTTACTCAGAATTTACCGTAGTATCCTTCTTTAAGAGCATCAAATAAATTTGCAGCTGTGTGAGTTTCACCGTCGTATTGAATTTCTTCATTACCTGCTACTTCTATTTCTTCACCATCATCAAGAACAAAGGTATACATGGTGTTCTCTAAATCTTTCTCTTTGACCAACACTCCTTGGAAAGCCTCAGGATTAAAACGAAATGTCGTGCAGCCCTTTAACCCTTTTTCATGGGCGTATAAATAGATATCTTTAAACTCTTCAAACTCAAACTCTGTTGGAACATTTGCAGTTTTTGAGATGGATGAATCAATCCATTTTTGTGATGCGCCTTGAACATCGACGTGTTGTCTGGGCAATATATCTTCGGCAGTTATAAAATAATCAGGCAGTGCATTTTCAGTTCCTGCTTCTGCCTCTATGTCTGCATTGGGATTGATTTTGTCGATATAGGAAAGAAGTTCAAACGAATATACATCGACCTTTTCTTTTGTTTTTTTCTGTTCTCTTATGACATTTCTAAAGTAGTGGTGTGCAAAGCTTGGCTCTATACCATTGCTAACATTATTACCAATGGACAATGAGATTGTGCCTGTAGGCGCAATGGACGTGTGGTGTGTAAATCTAGCCCCAATTTCTGCAAGCTTTTCTGATAACTCCGGATCTTCAGTGCCGATTTGCTGCATATATCGACTATATTTTGCATGCAATACACTGCCTTTAACTGAATCTCCAATCTTATAACCATCGTCTAGCATCTCGGGTCTTTTTTTCAGCATCTCCTTAGTAACTGTGAAGTCTTCAGTCAATATTGGAGCGGGTCCTTTTTCTTTTGAGAGTGCCAAAGATTCTCTCCAACCGGTTAGCGCCATCTCTTTGCTGACCTTCTCTGTGAACTCTAGAGACTCATCTGAGCCGTACTTCATTCTTAGCATAGTCATTGCAGAACCTAAGCCTAGAAAGCCCATACCATGTCGTCTTTTTCGCAAGATTTCATTGCGTTGCTGCTCTATAGGTAACCCATTAATCTCAACAACGTTGTCTAGCATTCTTGTAAAAATACTGACTACTTCATTAAAAGTTTCCCAATCAAAATAAGCTTCATCAGTAAAAGGTTTTTGGACAAAACGAGTCAGATTTACTGAGCCAAGTAAACAAGATCCATACTCAGGTAACGGTTGTTCTCCACAAGGATTAGTCGCTCTAATATTTTCTTCAAACCAATTGTTGTTCATCTCGTTAACTTTATCTATGAGGATAAAGCCTGGTTCAGCATAATCATAAGTTGAAGCCATAATCAGATCCCATAACTTTCTTGCTTTGATAACTTTATAAACCTTACAGGCAACCTGTCCTTCATCATTGGTTACATACCCATCTGTATTAACCCAATCCTTCCATACGATTTGGCTTGAATCCTCCAAATCAATATCTTTAGATTCAGGTAAGCTAGGATCTAATGGAAAAACCAAAGGCCAATCAGAATCTTCTCGAACCGCTTTTATAAATTCTTCAGTGATAAGCAATGAGAGATTAAATTGCCTCAATCTACCGTCCTCTCTCTTTACCCTGATAAACTCTTCAACATCTGGATGACTGACATCAAAAGTTCCCATTTGTGCGCCTCGCCTTCCGCCTGCAGAAGAAACGGTAAAACAGGTTTTATCGTAAATATCCATGAAAGATAAAGGTCCTGATGTATAGGCGCCAGCGCCAGTAACATAAGCTCCTTTGGGTCTTAGAGTTGAAAATTCATAACCAATTCCGCAGCCAGCCTTTAAGGTTAAACCTGCCTCAGTTACTTTATCTAAGATTCCTGTCATTGAATCTTGAATAAGGCCCGAGACAGTGCAGTTAATCGTTGAAGTCGCAGGCTTATAATCTTCTGCTCCAGCATTTGACATAATTCTTCCTGCTGGAATAGCTCCTGATCTTAATGCCCAAAGAAATTTTTCCGTCCATTCTTCTTGTTTATTGTCTTCTTCTACTCCTGCCAAAGCCGATGCGACTCTTTGAAAAGTTGTGTCAATATCAGTATCAATAGGATTGCCAGAGAAATCTTTTAATCGATATTTTTTATCCCAAATATCAACAGATGCAGCTTGATGCTCAATATCAAAAGTTTTTAGTTTTTTAGCTGAAAACGCTGAAGACACTTATTTTTTCCCCTATATATTATTTCTTAAAGCAAGGTAAACCATCTAATTACACAAAATTTCGTAATTTTAAGACACAAGATATTGTGTTTAGACAAATATAAATTATTGCCTATTTTCGAATTATGTCAAGGAATTTTTAAAATGCTCTATATTTAGTATTTTATCATATTTTTCATATATTTATGCCTATTTAATGCAAAAAATATTATGTGTTTTTTTGAAAATATTGTATTTTTTTTTAAATTTTTAAGACACAATATGTTGTGTTCAGGATATTAACCGATAATTAAGGCTTTATTCACAATTTATTAACAAAAATTTTATCTAAGGGCCTTGATGTGTAAAATTTTAAAAAAGAATTAAATATGAATATCATTATTTGAGATATTGATTAAAGCTTTTTTACGGTATTATTGCTCAAGTTTTTTTTCAGACAATTTAGGTATTTATAAATGATGCATAAGAATTTAAAGTTTTTTTTAGCTGGTTTGATAATTGCGAGTTCAACTCTTCTCGCAGAGGAAATGGAAATTAATGAGAAAACTACTCTATCTCAATTTTCTTCCTTAGCCGATTTAGTTGAAATAACATCTCCATCTGTAGTCAGAATTGCTATTAAAGGAACAGTAAGATCACAACCTAATCCTTTCTTTGATGATCCATTCTTTGAACGTTTTTTTGGGCAACCGCAAATGCCTAGAGAAAGAGAATTTGGAGGTGGGGGCTCAGGAGTAATCGTTGATGTTGATCGTGGTTATATTATTACCAACCATCATGTTGTCGAAAGAGCAGATGAAATAAAAGTGTTCACTAAAGACGGAGACGAATATTTAGCAGAAATAGTAGGTTCTGATAAGGGCACTGACCTTGCAGTATTAAAAATTGAAGCCACCGAAGATATGGTTGCTATTGACTTGGGAGATTCTAGTAGTCTTAGGGTCGGTGATTTTGCGCTTGCCATTGGCGCTCCTTTTGGTTTAAGTCAAACAGTAACATCAGGCATTATAAGCGCCTTGGGTAGACCTCAAATGACTTCGGACGGTTTTGGAGAAATGATTCAAACAGATGCAGCAATTAACCCAGGTAATTCAGGCGGTGCGCTCATCGATATGGATGGCAATCTGGTCGGTATACCAAGCTCAATCTTTACTCGTGGTGGTGGCAATATTGGCATCGGTTTTGCTATTCCAGTTAATACAGTTAAGAACATTATGCTCCAACTGATTGAGTACGGCTCAGTCAAAAGAGGGCTTCTGGGTGTAATGATTAGTGATATTAACCAAGAGATTGCAGAACAGTTAGGACTAGAAATCACCAAAGGCGCACTTATCCAAGAAGTTTCTCCTGATTCAGCGGCAGAAGATGCAGGTCTAGAAGCAGGTGATGTCATTATCCAAGTTAATGATTCTGATATAGAAAATGCAACAGATCTTAGGAATGCGATTGGCTTAAAACGTAGCGGTGAGAAAGTTGAAATTAAAATTGTTAGAAACAATAAGGAACTAAAAAAATCAGCAAAACTTGGTGAGCTCGTCGCTCAAGAAACTGTTCAAGCAGATGAGCTTAATACTCTATTAGCTGGTGCAGAATTATCGGATTATTTACCTGATGGTTATATGCAATCTCAGGGTGTAATTATACTTTCCGTAGAGCCGAATAGTAATGCCGATAGAGCCAGATTAAAACAGGGTGATATCATCTGGGCAGTGGGAAATATGGAGATTTCAGATTTGGATGAATTTAAATCATTCACCGAGGACAAGGATATACTAATTCTTAGAGTTAAACGAAACGGTCGTCAACTCATTATTCAGATGAGAAAATAAAACTTTTTGAGTGAAATTCAATGCAAACTTATCTAGTCGGAGGAGCCATTAGGGACCGATTGCTTGGTCTGCCAGCCCCTTATGAAAAAGACTGGGTGGTTGTTAATGGAACTCCAGATCAGCTTAAATCCAAGGGCTATAAGAAAGTAGGAAAATCTTTTCCAGTTTTTATAGATCCAGAAACTGGAGAAGAATATGCTTTAGCTAGAAGAGAGAGAAAAACCTCTAGTGGTTATCACGGGTTTGAATTTGATGCTGGGCCAGATATTTCACTAGAAGAGGACCTGAGTCGAAGAGACCTTACAATCAATGCCATAGCTGAGGATGAAGATGGTAATTTAATTGATCCGTATGGAGGTCGGGATGACTTAAATAATAGAGTTTTAAGACATGTTTCAGAAGCTTTTAGAGAAGATCCTTTGAGAGTTTTAAGAATCGCAAGATTTAAGGCTAAACTTAGTCAATTCGATTTTATAATTGCAGACGAGACCATCAATTTAGTTCAAAATCTAGTTGGCAGTGGAGAGTTGTCATCATTGGTCCCAGAAAGAACTTGGCTAGAAACTGAAAAGGTTTTTAAAGCTGACAATTTTAACGAGTATTTTATAACTTTAATCAATCTCAATGCTTTCAATCAAATCTACCCTGATCTTAAGGATTTAGATTCTGAATTTTTCTCTAGCCATCTAATCCTTGAATCGGCAAAACAAGATTATTCTCCAGAAATAAGGTTTGCATCAATATTTTACTCGCTTCTAAAAAGAGGAGAGAAGGATATTAAAAACAGAATTGAAGCGATGCAAGAGAATATGAGATTTGCCAACAGTTATAAGAGGCTTCCCATCATGCTGAATAACAGTTTAGCCCTGATTGAAGAAGATACTTCAAAATTCACTGCTGATCATCAACTTAGAATTATAGAATCTATAGATGCTATTAGAAATCCTGAAAATCTTGATCAAATATCACAATTGATAATGTTAGATCATAGTAGTGATTTCACTCAAAAATTAGCTGTCCTCCAAAAATCTCTGGATCACGCTAAGAATATTAAAATAAACAATCTGGATGAAAGTAAATTGGCAGGTAATGAGATTGCAAAACATATTAGGGAATTGAGGTTAAAAGCAATTGAGTCTAATCAATAGTTAAATAGGTCTTCCCAAACTATTATCTACAGTAATGTTCTCCACAAGAGGGAAGGAGTGAATCACTTCCCAAGCCTCGATATCATCTTCAATGCGAGCAATACTCAATTTACTCAACAGTATTTCCTTTGGAAGAGCAGGAAGCTTATTAATCACTAGCTGTTTTATGGATTCATCTTCTAAACCATAAAACAAACTTATGTGAGGAAAAAATTCTCCGTTACTATTTAACAAAACTTTATCTAAATTTTTTTTCAGTCCGGTCAAAGATTTTGATTTCTCTATTTCAATATATAATGACTGAAAAAATGTATCTTTCATTCCATATGACTGTGTTTCCATTAATATTTTTTTTTGCTTTAGACTGAATCTTTGAATATCTTCTAGAATCTCGGAATCAATATTGAAAAATCCAGATAAGGTCAAGTGTGCTTTAAATAAAGGTCCGCCAAGACTTAAATTAACCTTTTCTTGGATTTGTCTTATAGCTGAAGTGGAACCTTTATCAAATTCTCCCCAAATTGAATATCGATTATTATTTTTTTCACTCATTAGATTTTAATTTTATGGTTTGCTAGATAATTAAAATAATGATCAGACCAAGTAACACTCTATAAATCACAAAAGGAAGCATCCCTATCCTAGAAACTAATTCTAAAAACCATTGAATCGTTAAAAAAGCCACAAAAGAAGATATCGCTATACCTAAGATAAAATTCATATAGTTAATATTAATTTGATCATTAGTAAATAGTTCATAGGATTGAAGAACACTAGCGGCAATAATAACTGGTATAGCCAGAAGAAAAGAGAATCGTGATGCCTCAACCCGAGATAAACCAAGAAATAATCCGGCTGCTATAGTAATTCCTGATCTTGAGGTGCCAGGTATGAGTGCGAGAATCTGAAAGAGACCTATTATTAAACCTAATTTTAAAGACAAATTAACAACTTGACTCCTTTGCTGCTGATTTGTGTCAGCGAGATAAAGAATAATCCCAAAGAAAATACTTGCCAAAGCAATAACCATGCTTGTTCTGAGATTCTCAGTAACGAAGTCGTTAAATAAGCCCCCAACTAAGATAATTGGAAGAGTTGATATAACAATGATTCCTAATTGAGAATTAATTGCATTATCCATGCTAGTGAAATGCTTTGTTTTCAACATGTCAGATATTTCAGCCCTAAAATAATACAAAACTGCCAATAGAGTTCCTAGGTGAAGCGCCACATCAAAAGCAATTCCTTGATCAGACCAGTCTAATAGGTCACTAACAAGTATTAGATGGGCTGAGCTAGATATGGGTAGAAATTCAGTTAACCCCTGAATGATTGCTAATATGATAGTTTGAATGATGTCCATTATCCTAGGGTTAAAGAGTATGACGCAAATCCCTAATGCCATCAAAAGAATCTAGACTAATATTCTTGAATAACATCATACACTTGAAGGTCTGACCCATTTGACTTGGCATTAATAATTGCTTTATTTCTTGGGTCAATTGTATCCTGAGACTGTCATCTTCTATTTTATCGAGCTCTCCCAAGATATTTCCGTTAATCAAAAAATCAGACTGCGAAGTGAACAACCCGACCTCTAAATGCTCCTCTAATGCTTTTTCAGCCAACAATGTAAATTCAACTGATGCAGATATATCCTGGACCCCAAGATTTAAGAATGGGTTTTCATGAGCTGTATTCCTGTAGTGACAAATCATAGATCCATTCTTCCTATCTTCAGCATAATATTCTTGTCTTGAATATCCATAGTCAATAAATAAGATAGCGCCTGATTTAAGCATTGAACTGACTCCCTTGAGCCATTTACCAAAATTAAGCCTAATTTCTGAGGTGTAATTTTGCTCAAAATCTCTATTCAGAGCTTTTTCTATTAACCTCACCTCTTCCGCCAATGTTTTATCAGCATCTCGAGTTGACTCAGTGAGTTGATCATTTTTTATAGTCACGCCTATTTCATGAACTTTATTGTCAATGACTTTGAATCGCTTAAATGGAAGGGCATCAATAACCTCGTTGCCGATAACAATACCCTCAACAGGTGCTTCTAGAATTGAGTCAAGCCAAATAACTTTCTCGAACGCATCATCAGGTAATAGGGAAAGTTCTTGTTTCTGACGCTCTCTAAAATCTGCACTAACTTCAAGAATATAATATTTATCAAAGTCCGTTTTACTGTTAATTAAGTTAGTAATAATATCGTACGCTAGCCTCCCACTGCCTGCTCCAATCTCAATAATTGAAGGAGATTCAAAGTTATTTAAAAAGGCTTTGACTTGATTGGAAACTGTTTTACCAAATAATCTAGAAATCTCAGGAGAGGTAGTAAAATCAGCTGATGCACCTAACTTCTTTGCTCCAGCAGAATAATAGCCAAGTCCAGGCTGATACATCACAAAGTCAAAGAAATCCTCAAAGCTGATCCATCCTTCATTTGCTTTTATTTCCTCAACTAAGTTTTCCTGCACCAGTGCTGAATGACTCTGGGAGTGATCTTCATTATTCTTTCTATTGTTTGATGTCATTTTTCTATCTTTTGTTGGTTAATAATTATCCCTCAAGTTAGTTTTCAATTAAAATAATCAAATGAATAAAGATAACAAAAGATGGGTTCTAATTACCGGTGGAGCCAAAAGGATAGGAGCAATGATTGCTCGTACCTTACATCTGGAAGGAATGAATCTCATCATTCATTACAACACTTCCAGTGACGATGCGAATAATCTATGCGCTGAACTGAATTCATCAAGAAGTGATTCGGCAATTGCCATTGGCGCCAATCTTACCGACCAAAGCGAAGTTGAAAGTTTAATTCCAGAGATTATTAAACAAACTGGTCAAATTGATGCATTAATTAATAATGCTTCTACGTTTTATCCCACGCCTATTGAAGATATAACTCGCGATGATTGGGATAACCTTATGGGAACTAACTTAAAAGCCCCTCTTTTTTTATGCAAATATGCGACTCCATATCTAAAAAAATCAAAAGGCTGTATAGTCAATATGGTAGATATTCATGCTACCAAGCCACTAAAAAACCACCCAATTTATGGTCCTGCAAAATCAGGCTTAGTTATGCTAACAAGATCACTAGCTAGAGACTTAGCACCTGATATCAGAGTAAATGGTATAGCGCCTGGAATGATTCTGTGGCCTGAAAACGAACCTTCTGATGAAATAAAACAAAAAGTGATAGATCAAATCCCATTGAAACGTTCAGGGGAACCTGAGGATATAGCAAATACAGTTCTATTTCTTATTACACAAGCGAACTATATTACCGGTCAAATTATTTCCGTGGATGGAGGCCGAGGTATCAATTGATTATTTTCAACTGATAGAAGTCTCTAATTCTATAAATATCTCTTTGTAGGGCCTATTTTCGATAGGATGCTTACCTTCGGGAAATATTTCTACTAAAGGCTCAAGAACAAAACCATACTTCAAGATCTCATCTCTGGGTAAATTCAGACTGGCATCAATTAAATCACCATACAATAAAAGATCAATATCTAAAGTTCTTGAGTTAAATTGTCCTGTGCCAGTCTCTCTACCAGTTTGTCTTTCAATGTAGTGAAGATAATCGATTACTGTTTCTGGAGAATCGCTCGTGGATGTTTTTATTACAAGATTAAGGAAATCATCTCCTTTAAAACCAACTGCTTTAGTTTTATAAATAGATGAAGTTAATAGTTTGCCGTACTTTATTTGTAGTTGTTCTTTAGCAAGATCGATGTTCTTTTCGGGTTCAATATTGCTTCCCAGGCTCAAAAATATATCGAATATTGGGTCCTTTGGGTTCATCCTCTAGAACGCTCAATCATCAAGCTTACATTCTTTGAATCCCTTATTGCGTATGGTTTTGAAATGGTTAGCTTGACCCAAGAGACCTCAAATTCATTAAGGATAATTTCTGCAACTTTATCCGCAAGAGTCTCAATCAAGTCAAACTGGTTTTCTAGAGCGTATTGCTTTACTCGTTTAGAGATAACCTTATAGTCTAGGGCGTCTTTAATTGAATCTGATTTTGAGGCCTTGCTGATATCAGTGGACATTTCAATGTCAAAGACCACCTTTTGAGGGTTTCTTTTCTCCCAGTCCCAAATTCCTATAACAGTGTTAACAGTTAACTCTGTAAGTTTGATTTTATCCATAAGCATTTTTTCCTTCATAGATCTTATCAATGGACCACCTTGGATTAACAGTTATTTGATAATTCTTATTAACAATGCCTTGTTGAAATCGGTAAAGACCTGTCAGAGCAATCATGGCTGCATTGTCAGTGCAAAACTCGAGACTGGGATATATTACCTCAACACCTTTTTTACTAAACACATCTACCATTTTTGTTCTTAGTTTTTTATTAGCGCCAACGCCACCTGCGATAACAACAGAATTAATTTCATATTTTGTTACCGCCAGTTCTGTCTTCCCGACTAGGCTGTCCACTATAGCTTCCTGATAAGCATAAGATAAGTCGGCTCTGCATTGATCGTCCAATGCATCATCCTCCCTCAACTGTTTAACACGATACATAAGCGAAGTTTTGAGTCCGCTGAAGCTGAAATCCAGACTCCCTTTATCCTTTGATAAGGGTCTTGGAAAATCAAAAATATCAGGTTCACCCATTTCAGCGAGCTTGGCAATTTCAGGCCCGCCTGGATAATTTAGCCCTAATAACTTTGCTGCCTTGTCAAAGGCTTCGCCAGCTGCATCATCTAGAGTCTGTCCCACTAATTCATATTCTCCTTTGGATTTCACTAAAACAAGTAAGGTGTGTCCACCAGAAACCAATAGAGCAATAAACGGCATTTTTGCGGACTCTTGTTCTAAGAGGGGCGCTAACAAATGTGCCTCCATATGATGGATGGGAACAGAGGGAATTCCTAGGGAAAATGCCAATCCATTAGCCATAACTGAACCAACTAACAATGCTCCTGATAAGCCAGGACCAGCTGTATAAGCTATTGCATCAATATCCTCTAGTGATTTCTCAGTTTCCTTTAGTAAATGATCGATCATAGGCAATAATTTTCTAATATGATCCCGGGAAGCCAACTCGGGAACTACGCCGCCGTATTTTTTATGCAAATCAATTTGGCTAAAAACCTGATGACCAATTAAGCCTTTTTCAGAATCATAGATAGCTGTTGCCGTCTCATCGCAACTTGATTCTATACCTAGGATTAAAAGTGATTTCATTTTCTTTGCTTTTTTTAGGCTTAAACTGTATATTTCACGGTCTATTTATGGATTAAGTATATATTTATTTAACTCAACTAAAAGGATATGTTTTGCCATTAGTTAAAGTAAAGGACAATGAATATTTTGATTACGCACTAAGACGCTTTAAACGCTCATGTGAGAAGGCCGGTATCATTAATGAATATAGAAAAAGAGAATTCTATGAGAAACCCACTCAAGAGAAAAAACGTAAAAAAGCTGCTGCGGTCAAAAGAGAGAAAAAACGAGTGTCTAGAGAACATAATCGTTCAAGAAGACTCTACTAAATCAACTTGAGCTTTCAAGAACAAATCAAAGCCCAAATAAAACAATCCCTCAAAGATGGTGATCGACTCAGGTTGAGCACATTAAGGATGTTGATGGCTGCGATACAACAAAAAGAAATTGATACAAGAACCAATCTATCGGATTTAGAGTGCTTATCAATTGTTGAAAAACAGGTTCAACTTAGACTTGAAGCAGCAGAACAATACCAGCAAGGTGAAAGAAAGGAATTGTTTGATAAAGAAATGGCCGAAGCTGAGATTTTAAGGACTTATTTACCTGAAAAATTAGACGCAGAGGAAGTGAGAAAAATTATCTCAGAAATTATCAATGAAACTGGAGCGGAATCTCTCAAAGACATGGGAGCAGTGATGGGAAAACTTAAACAGCAGGCGGATGGTAAGATTGATATGAAACTTGCCAGTGATATTGTTAGAGAATCCCTATCTAAATAATTCTTCGCACGCAGATAAGTTCTTTTACTTTTCTCAGTTTTCTGAATAGACTAAATTATCAACCCCAAAGTATAGAATTATAATAAATTTCAGTTTATGTCCGAAAGAATTCCTCAAGATTTTATTGATGACCTCATAGAGAGAGCCGATATTGGTGAGGTTATAGGAAGAAGGGTTGAGATAAAGAAAGCCGGTAAAGAATTTAAAGCCTGCTGCCCCTTTCACAATGAAAAAACACCATCATTTACAGTAAGCCCAGAGAAGGGGTTTTATCATTGTTTTGGTTGTGGCGCTCATGGGACAGCTTTGGGTTTTTTAATGGACTACGAACGACTTACTTTTGTTGAAGCTATAGAAGAAGTTGCCAAGATGCTTGGCGTCAACGTACCTAAGAGAAAAGAAGATATAGCTAAGTCTAAAGAAAGGAGTAGCTTAAAGGGTTTATTGCAAAATATATCAAGTTACTATGAACAAAACCTCAAAGACTCTAATAAAGCCATCAAATATTTAAAGAGTCGAGGTATTGATGGAAAAACTGCTAAACATTATGCCCTAGGTTTCTCCAAAGATTCTTGGGATGACATCACCAATAAGTTTGGAGCTACACAAGAAGATAAAAAGAAGCTTTTAGCATGTGGATTATTGATTGAAAAAGATGATGGTGGATTTTACGATCGATTCAGGAACCGGCTCATGTTCCCTATAAAAAATAATAAAGGAGAAATTGTTGGTTTTGGTGGACGAATAATTGATGATGAGGAACCAAAATACCTAAACTCTCCTGAAACATCCTTATTCAAAAAGGGAGAGCTACTCTATGGTTTGTATGAATCAAAAAAATCCATTGCTGATCAAAGAAAGGCCATCATTGTTGAAGGTTACACCGATGTAATAGGTTTATATCAAAACAAGATAGGCAACTCATTAGCCACTTTAGGAACAGCAACGACGGAAATCCATATCAACAAAATATTCAGAATTTCAGATCAGATAATATTCTGCTTTGACGGCGATAATGCAGGAAAGAAGGCTGCTAAAAAAGCGATGGAACTCTGTCTCCCTCTAGTTAGAAAAAATAAAGAGGCACGATTCCTAATACTTGAAGATGATGATCCGGATGATTTCATCAGAAGAAAGGGGTTTAAAGCTTTTGAGAAGCTTATAAAAGAGGCTCAATCAATGGATGAGTTTCTGATTAACCTATGCAATCAAGAGTCTGATATTAGCTCTATTAAAGGCAAAGCTAACGCTGCTGAAAATGCTATGACCCTAGCTAACAAAATAAGAGATGGAATATATAAAGATCTTTTAATAAAGAGGATAGCCCAGGAATATGATCTACCTGAAGAAAAACTAATGAAGTATCATGCCAGTAATAAAAAAAATACATCCAATAAAAGCTTTTCAGGTTCTGCATCTAAAAAATTGAGTTCTCAAACAAAAAGGCCGAGTCTCATCAAGCAGGCAATTCAAATTTTGTTACACAAACCTGAGCTTGCAAGAACCATTATTGATATTAACAATCAATTTAATTTCATAGAAGAAAAAGGCATTGATATCTTTAGAGAGATTGCTCGCTTGGTAAATGAAAAAGATAAAATTAAGTTAGCAACGATCATTGAGCATTTTCCTGATCCTAAACTTCAGGGATATCTGAGTAAGCTAGCAACAGAGCAGAACCTTATTAATGATAATGAGTTGGCAAGTGAATTTGATGATATTATCAAGAGGCTAAATATACAGGATCAGAGAAAGGAGTTAACAAGTCTTATTTCAAAGGCTAAAAAAGGAAGTCTAAACGACAATGATCAGAACAGATTAAAAGAACTATCTAAAAAAATAAAATAACCATAAAGAACAAATAGATATATAATAGTCGACCAATTTTTAATCAAAAATACATAAGTGAAAAATAAGAAAGACAATTTAAAGGAAGATGAATCTCTTAAACAATCAATAGATGTTGAGGAACTCATTGATGTCGAAGAAATTGAATCAGTTCTTGGTGAAGACAAAGAAGAAACTATTGAATCTTCTGAGAAAGAAAAAACTCCATTCCAAATTCTTCTTGAAAAAGGCAAATCTGAAGGCTTTATCACATACGCTGAATTGAACGAGAATTTACCCGAAGGCATTATTGAAGCTGACAGATTGGAAGAAATAGTCGAAATGATCAGTGATCTAGGCATAGTTGTTCAAGAGCATGCTCCTAAATCAGAAGAAATTGCATCCAATCAAACTAATCAAGAAGATGCTATAAACCCCATTGAAAATGAAATTGGCAAGACCACTGACCCAGTAAGAATGTACATGAGGGAAATGGGAACAATTGAGTTGCTGGATCGTGAAGGCGAGATTGTAATAGCCAAAAAAATTGAGGATGGAAACAAGAAAATACAGGCAACATTGTCAGCATTTATTCCTGTTCTTGAATTTATACATGAAAGATATAAAACCGTTCTTGAGGACATTGAAGCACAAGAAGAGAAAGACCAAAGCAAAATTCTAGAAATTTTCTCAGATTATGCTTATCTCAACGACGACATAATAGAAATCAACTCAGATAATCAAGCTGAAGAAGTAGCCATTGATGTTTCAGCAATTAATAAAGAAATAAAAAAAGTGATTAGGCAAACAAACAGATTAATCAAACTTATTGATGAGGATGCCAAAATTGAAGCTATAGAGAAACAAAGAGCCAATATTGAAGATACCATTATGAGTGTAAAGATTTCTCCAAAACTTTTTGACATACTTCAAAAAATCATCATTGCTTATATGGACGAGGTTAAAAGACTAGAAGGAGAAATCAGAGAAATAGTAGTAGAAACTGCTGGTGTACCTATGGATGAATTTAGAAAAACATTTATAGGAAATGAAACAAAACTAACATGGATTGATAAATACATCAGAGCTAAAAGAAAGTACTCATCTATTCTTAATAGAAATAAATCAAAAATCATAGCGAACCAAAAGAAATTGGCTAAATTAGAAAGATCCTCCCATATTGACATACAGGGAATCAAAGAAATTAACCGTCGACTAAATATGGGTAGAATTCGCTCGGATCGAGCGAAAAAAGAAATGGTTGAAGCTAACCTAAGATTAGTTATCTCAATCGCCAAAAAGTACACAAACAGAGGATTGCAATTTTTGGATCTCATCCAAGAAGGCAATATCGGATTAATGAAAGCGGTGGATAAATTTGAATACAGAAGAGGTTATAAATTCTCAACCTATGCCACTTGGTGGATCAGGCAGGCAATTACTAGGTCTATAGCGGATCAGGCGAGAACCATAAGAATTCCGGTGCATATGATCGAAACCATTAATAAGTTAAATCGAATTCAACGACAAATGATTCAAGAAAAGGGCAGAGAACCTAGTGTAGAGGAGTTGTCAGAAAAAATGGAAATGCCAATCTCTAGAATCAGAAAGGTTCTTAAAATTTCTAGAGAGCCAATATCTATGGAAACACCAATTGGTGATGATGATGATTCATATTTAGGGGATTTTATTGAAGACACAACGATAGACCAACCAGATGGTGCAGCAACTAAAACAGGCTTAAAAGAAAGTACAGTAAGCATTCTAGAAAGCCTTACCCCAAGAGAAGCTAAGGTATTAAGGATGCGTTTTGGAATTCATATGAACACTGATCACACTCTAGAAGAGGTTGGAAAACAATTTGATGTAACTAGAGAAAGAATAAGGCAAATTGAAGCTAAAGCTTTAAGGAAATTAAGACATCCTTCACGAAGTGAGAAGCTAAAAAGCTTTATGAATGAAAGCTAGAAGCTGCGTCTCCTAAAACTAATTTTAATGCTAAAATAAAATCTTTGGGCCTGTAGCTCAGTTGGTTAGAGCAGTGGACTCATAATCCATTGGTCGGAGGTTCGAGTCCTCCCGGGCCCACCATTTTTCAGCTTTTTGATTCCTGTCTTGGAAGACACATGGAGGAAATGGAGATGAGTTTTTTCATTTCTTTGTAGCCTTATTACTAATATAGATAAAGGACAATACCCCAACCAAGGCAATTAAAATAGTATTAATAAAACCAAGAGCCTGAACTCCTTTTAGCATTAAAATCAAAGCAATTCCCCAGGCAAAGCAAGCGAGAAGATCTGCAAAATAAAAACGCTTTAATTCCAATCTTGTTAACCCTAAGAAAAACGGCATGATGGCTCGAATTGCCGGCGTAAATCTTCCAATAACCACTGCTAACGGCCCAAATCTATCAGCTGCAGAGGTAGCCTTATTGATCAGTACAGTCCTTTTTTGAAAAAAAGTTAAGGAAAGAACCTTATCACCAGAATATTTACCTACTAAAAAACCTCCAAGATCCCCAAGGTGTGCCCCGCTCATTGCTATGGGTGCAATCAAATAAAGAGCAAGAATTTGCTGATCGAATAAATACACACAAATTGAAAAGAGTACGATACTGGGAACTATGCTCCCAGTAATAATCATCGATTCAAGAAAGGCGAATATAAATACTGCAAGCCAAGCATATTCTGGGTTATGCATTAAAAAATTCTGAATTGAATCCGGCTTAAATATACTTTCAATGAGGCTCACAATTATTTTTCAGCTTTTTACTGCACTAGGCTAACTATTTCATTAATAACTATTGATAAACCTACAAGACTGGAATACCAAGCATATACAGTAACTAGCTCAACATTCTTAGCCATTTGTTTTGTAATGAATAAGTGGATAAGTACAGAGACTAGATAACTCGCCCCTATAATTCCTAGTGACTGAATAATAATACTATTGGCAGTTAAGTTATCAGGTGACAAATATAATAGAACACCACAAATGAGTACAAATGTTCCACCGAATGCATTGATTTTATCTAAACGCATTAGAAGAGACTAAACAAATGATCGAGGCTCTCTCGAAAATATTTCTTCAATCATAGGTATAAAATAATCTAGAGATTTTTCTTTATAATTTGGGTCAAATGATTTTTGATCCCACTTTGAACAAAAATCTATGCAGTCCTGATAGTAAGGATGATCTTTATATTGATCCCTTAAATTTTTATCCTGATCATAATGATGCATCCAGTAGTATCCTTGAAACAATCCAGGTAATCTTCTGTTCTTAGTATTTGATCTTTTCAAAGTGATTTATCCTTTTAACCGCTCATTGTGAGGATCATAAATAGGATCTTTCAATACCGTTGCTCTACAACGGTCACCCAGAAGATCTATATAGAGTTCTGTTCCAGGTAAAGAGTTATCAGGCTTCACGTAACCAAAGCCAAGACTTTTTTTAACAAAATGACCATAATCTCCTGAGGTGGTAATGCCGATGCATTTGTCAGCGATATAAATAGGTTCTCCACCATTTATATCAGAGTCATTGGCTTCAATTTCAAAATAAACTAGTTGGAAAAGGCGTTCTTCTTGTTGTTGGCGAATTGTTGCTTCTTTTCCAATAAAATTGTCTTTGTCTAATTTAATAAAACGTTCCATATCAGAATCAATCATGGTTACCTCATTGGTTAACTCACCACCCCAATGACGATATGCTTTTTCCATTCTTAAGCTGTCCACGGCATAAAGACCAAAATCAGCAATACCCAATTCTTCTCCGGCTTGCCATAGAGCATCGTATATCGCTTCCAAATGCTCAATGGGTGGATGTATTTCCCAACCCAATTCGCCCACATAATTGATTCGTAATGCACGAGTTGGCAACCCAGAAATGTTTATTTCTTTTCCTGTTAACCATGGAAATGAAGCATTATCGAGTTTCTCTTCCGTAACTTTTGCCATCACCTCTCGTGCTTTTGGGCCAGCAAGCACAAGTACTCCTCGAGCATCTGTGACATTAACAATTTCGATATTTTCTTTTTCAGTCATGGCCTGAGTAAGATAGTCAAAATCACGAATTTCTGCTATCGCTGCTGAAAGAAGATAGAAATGATTGTCCCCCATTCTGGTAATTGTCATTTCTGCATTAATTCTCCCAGCATTAGATAGAATATGAGCAAGCACAATGCCGCCTTCTTTTGTTGGCATGGTATTGGCAAAGATTCGATTTAAATAAGACTCGGCATCAGGACCGGTAACTTCATATTTAGCAAAACCTGTTAAATCGAGAATGCCGACACGTTCACGGACAGCAAGACATTCATCCCGAATCACATCGAAGACATTATTATGGCGGCGACTATAGTCTTCTTCGCGTCCATCTAACGAAAACCACTTTGGTCTTTCCCAACCAAAGGTTTCGGTGTAGACACAGCCCTTGCTTTTTAGTTTGTTATGCAATGGACTAAGCCTTCGAGACCTACCTGCTGACAATTCTTCACCCGGCATTGGGGTTATATATGTCATTTTATAATCTTGAAAACCAGTTTCATTCATATAGTTTTTATCAGCGTAACTACCGTATCGTCTTGAATCGAAACCTGTCATATTGATTTCTGAATCTCCATATAACATCCATTGAGTTAGGTATTTTCCAATACCAGCACCTTGAGCAATTCCAAATGACGCGCCACAGCAATTCCAAAAGTTCTTCAAACCAGCAACTGGACCAAGGAGAGGACCTCCATCAGGAGTGTGTGCAATAGCGCCACAAACAACTCTCTTAATTCCTGCATCTTCAAAAATAGGTATTCGTTCCATTGCATGTTGAAGCCATGGCATTAACCGATCTAGATCTTCTGAAAAGAGCTCACTGTCTGATTCCCATGGAGGGAGCCCTTCGGGTGTCCAGGCTTCGGTAATGCCTTTTCTTTCATAAATACCGATTAGACCTGATTGTTGCTCTTGTCTGAGATAAGAAGAGGCTCGTGGATCTCTTATTACCTGGATTTCTTCATCACGTTGAGTAAATTCTTCTATTACATCGGTCACAATATAGTGGTGTTGTACGTTGACAATTGGATAATCTCTTCCAACCATTTGGGCTATTCTTCTAGCATAGCAACCCGCCGCATTGACCACGGTTTCTGCAATAATATTTCCTTTTTCTGTAATCACTTGCCATTCTCCAGAGGGCATTTGCTTGATATCAAGAACTCGATTGTGTCGCTCAATACTGGCGCCCATATTCTTAGCACCAATGGCCATGGCATTGGTTAAACCTGCTGGATCCGCATGGCCATCATCGAGTGTCCATGCACCCGCAATGACCCCTTCTGTATTGATAAAAGGATTGATCTCTTTGATTTTTTCAGGATCAATGATTTCCATACGAAAACCCACATTGTTAGCAATCCCTTTCATGTAATGAAACCAATCAAGATCATCCTGTGTTAAAGCAAGTCGAATACCGCCCGAGGGATGCCAACTAACATATTGACCAGTAATCTCTTCGAGTCGAGAATACAACCAGTTTCCGTAATTGTGGATTTTTGCCAAGTTATAGTTTCCTACCATACTTGGACATTGACCAGCGGCATGCCAAGTTGAACCTGAGGTTAATTCCCCCTTTTCAATCAATAGGATGTCTTCGCAACCTTCCTCTGCCAGATGGTAAAGCAGTGACACACCCATAATGCCTCCACCTACGATAACAATCCGTGCTTGATTATTCATAATAGTCTCAGTGTTATTTTTCGCTTGTTTTTTCTAGTCATTAAAGCTTCTGGAAATTCTTTAATTGATTATATCAATTTCCCTTCTTCTACCCAGATAAAGATTGGGCAATAGGGCTTCTTTATAATTCCTCATTGTTTTTATCGTCAATCATTACGTCCCATAGATTCTTTGCTAAGGAAAATGGGAAATTCATCACGAATTCTATCATCGACTTCATTACTGACATGTTTAGGAAAATGGGTGGATAGAATATGCTTTTTCTTTTCTATGGCTACATCCAAGGCTTCAGGTTTTCCAGCATCACTCCATTGGCTGGGACTTAGGCGATTATAAAATTCCGGATAGATATACTCAGTTTGCATGACTTTGATGGTTTGATCAGAACTCAGATAATGGCTCTTATTGTTTAGACAGACATCTTTAATTTCATCAAAGCCTAGTGTCTCTTCATTTACTGTTAGACCCTTTACCATTCGCATACATGCACCCAGTAGATCATTATCAAGTAGTAAACTCTCTAAACAGGCGCCCAAGAGACTGGAATACATACCAGCTGATTCATAGACAATATTAGCTCCAGATAAAGCACTGGCTACAACGTTTGAAGCATGTTCTGCGCCTCCCTGAAAATCAGGTAACTTAGCATCTGACATTCCAGCACCAGTGCCCATAGGTAAACCGAAGTGTTGACCTATTTGTGCACAAGCAGCAGATAAAATTCCCTGCTCTGGTGAGCCACCGCTCATTGCACCTGTTCTTAAGTCTGAGACAAAAGGCCACGTGCCTAATATCGCAGGAGCTCCTGGTTTTATGGCATTGACATAAATCAAGCCACCAAGGCATTCCGCCCATGCTTGAGAGACCGTGCCAGCAAGGGTGGGAGGTGCTGTTGCTCCAGCCTGTCCTGCTGAAAGTAACAGTACCGGCATACCACCCTCTACAGCTATTCGTAGGCATTCTAATGCTTCTTCAGCAAACTTCATTGGAGGAACTACAAAACAATTGGATTGGCTGACAAATGGTCTCATCCGCCAAGCTTCTTCTCCACCAGCCATGAGATGTAAGAGTTTGAGTGTTTTCTCAAGATGATGGGCTTCCGTCCAGCTCGAACCAACATGCTTAGTGGTGCCCATGACACAATTATAGGCAGTGTTCAAATCCATGGCATAGTTATCTTTGATATCATTGAGCACACAAGTACGTTGAAACATGTGAATGTGTTCACATGTGTCAGCGATGCGAGCCATATCATATAAATCTTGAGCCACTGAATCACGATAAGTTTTGGTTTCTGCATCTGCAATCATCACTGCGGCGCCGGCAGTAGAAAAATACACACGACTGCCGCTAACATGTAAATCATTAGCAGGATTTTGTGCATATAGGATTAAATCCTTATTACTCATATCAATAGCTTTTTCTACCACTTTTCGTGGAAAACGGAGACGACCATCATCACTCATTTCTGCTCCAAAAGCTGTGCACACCTCAATACAATGAGGAGTAGCTTGATTAAAGCCAATTTCTTCTAGAATACGAAAGCTATTTTCAACAATATCTACAACACCCTGATCATTTAGCGGTTTATATTGACCGCCTGACTCCCCTGGGTGAACAGGCTTTGATTTTTTTGATAATGGCGCTGATCGTATTGCAACTTTAGCTTTATGACCACCTCTTCTTCGAGGCATTATTTAATTCCTCCCTAATTACAACTTGTTGTTAATAATCTCAAATCAGTTTTACGATTTATTTCTATCTAGTCAATTGAATTCTTTTGAGTCCAATTGTAGAAGTGGCTCCCCGCGTAGCTCATAATTGATATAGATGAAAGAATAAAAATAGGTATCTAAAATCTATCATCTGCTTTCATAACCATAATCCTAATAAATTTGCTCTAGTCTGGCAAACTAGCTTTCAGGATTACTCCATTACTTAGTCTTAATCGACCCATTTTATTTATACTATAGAGAATGAATCAGGAAAATTTAGAAAATAATCATATTAATTCAAATATGCGTAAAGTTGCTCTTACAGCTTTAGCGGGAACCAGTATTGAATGGTATGATTTTTTTCTTTATGGGGCAGCAGCAGCCCTTATTTTTCCAGCCGCTTTTTTTGGAGAAGTACCACCTACAACAGCCTTAATTTTATCTTTATTAACATTTGCAGCCGGTTTTATAGCTAGGCCAATTGGTGGAATTATCTTTGGACATTTTGGGGATAAAATAGGCAGAAAGAAAACACTTATTAGCGCTCTAATGTTAATGGGTATCTCTTCCACATTAATAGGCTTATTGCCAACCTATAGCATGATTGGTGTTGCAGCACCCATTCTTCTCACCTTATTAAGGTTTGCTCAAGGATTAGCTATAGGCGGTCAGTGGGGCGGAGCAATGCTTTTAGTCACTGAAAGCGCTCCATCAAATCAAAGAGGATATTATGGAGCTTTTGCTCAGGCTGGTGCTCCAATTGGAGTAATACTAGCCAACTTAGCCCTTATTATTACTAGCGCTTTGGTTTCAGAAGAATTCTTTAATACTTGGGGTTGGAGAATCCCTTTTCTAGCTAGTGCTGTTTTAATTATTATCAGTATGTATATTCAATTAAATCTTGAAGATACTAAAGCGTTTAAAGAATTAGCGGTTCACAGAGATCAACAAGATAACAATGTTGAAAATATTATCAAAAAATCACCAATTATTGAGGCAATAAGAAAATACCCTAAAAGGATAATTCTGGCTGCTGGAGCTTTTCTTAATATTCAAGTTACTTTCTATATCTTAATAGCATTCTTGCTAGCGTATGGGGTGGAAAGTGCAAAGATGTCAAGGAATGACATGCTTGCTGCAGTTTTAATCGCTTCAGCAATAATGGTGCCAATGCAGTTTATATTTTCTTCATATTCTGACAAAAAGGGAAGAAGAGGTATCTTTATGTTGGGAGCTGTTCTATCGGGTCTTTGGGCTTTTGCTATTTTTCCACTAGTCGATACAGGAAATTTTTGGCTAATAACTTTAGCGGTTTCAGGAGGACTCGTTTTTTTAGCAATGATGTATGGGCCTCAAGCGGCTTTCTTTACAGAACTATTTAGTACTGAAGTTAGATATTCAGGAGCAACCTTAGGATATCAGTTTGGAGCAATTATTGGAGGAGCTTTTGCTCCAACTATAGCTGTTAAATTGTGGACAGAATTAGATATTTTTTGGGTTTCAGTTTATATGGCATTTTCAGCATTGCTAACTTTGCTCTCAGTAATGGCATTAACTGAGACTTTTCAATCTGATTTAAATCAGACCCAATAAGATAATTTCGATTTAGATTTCTATTGGATTTGGAATTTTTTTCTAAGCCCTTTGATACCGCTTGATTGTTGCACTGTTTTTGATTTAAAAAACAATTCATGATTCCTTTCTAAGGAATCGAGATCATATAGATAGTTAACCATGACACCTTTTGATTGATGTAACCCTTTTGAGGATAAATCAGAATTTAAATTTACCCTTTCCAAGGTAGCTCCATTGCCTAAATGAAATCTAGCGACAGGATCATTGGGAAATTCATCTTCTCTATCTGTGCTTAAAAGATAAATTAATGCTTGCTTGAGGAGGCTATCTTCATCCAAATCTTTCTCTATAGATTTTTCTTTAAGCCATTTTGTAAAATCGGGAGCTGGTGAAAGTGTTACAAATTTTTCCAGTCCTTCGTTTTTTTGTTTTAACTTATGAGCTACTGCTTTAATTAGAAAATTACCAAATGAAATGCCTGAGAGACCATCCTGACAACTAGAAATAGAATAAAAAACTGCTGTATTAATATCTTTATCGAGCGTGACACTTCTATCAATCTTGATGACCTGATCAATAGTCTTTGGCATATCATCAGTTAATGCGACTTCAACAAAAATAAGTGGCTCATTGGGTATTAGAGGATGAAAAAAGGCGAAGCATCTTCTATCTTCTGGTTCTAATCTGGCCCTGAGATCACTCCATGAATTGATTTCATGAACAGCCTCGTAAGCAATTATCTTTTCTAAAATACTGGCAGGAGTTGACCAATCAATCCTTTTTAAAACTAAAAAGGATGGATTAAACCAATGCTTAAATAAGTTTAAAAGGGCTGCATCAAAGAATGCTAAGTCTGGATTATCTTTTTCAAGAGATCTGATTCTCTCTCTAAGTTTAACCAATTTAAGGGTGCCTTCAGACACTGTGTTCAATCTTCTAAAAAGCTCAACCCATTGGGGTTCAGAGGATCGAGTAATTATCTCTAAGTTTTTTTGGGTTTTATTTTTGGAATATTCGATAGATGCTTTTGATAAAGAATTCGGATCTATGTCATATTTTTCTAAAAGAGTATTAAAGAAATCAATAAATTGCTTATCATCAAGATCTTCTATTAGGTTAGAGAGATGTTCTGCATATACCAATGAAGAAACTTCTCCGCTTTTTGACATGACTGATTCTACAGCCTTATTTATATCTTTATGAAGAACACCAAAATCTTTTGAGTGAAAATATCGTCCCTTAAGCTCTCCGCTCATTATTGATTTAATTAGATTCTTGAAAAAAGTCATGTGTGATTAGGAATGTATTTGCAGGGCTTATATTAGTTTTGAAATTGTCTCAGTACGCCACTTTTCAGATATTTCAATCTGGTTGAAACAAAATATATGGTATCCAGCAAGATTAGTGTCAGCAATATTTTTA